>Ga0008649_10000933_pt1 | contig 24021 bp, 23 predicted proteins | sample SaaInlV_130m_DNA_2_FD_66601 | JGI IMG/M metagenome (GOLD analysis project Ga0008649, IMG submission 66601) | Marine microbial communities from expanding oxygen minimum zones in the Saanich Inlet - SI037_S2LV_130m_DNA | ecosystem: Environmental > Aquatic > Marine > Intertidal zone ... | reverse complement strand
CCTATCGATCTGGCTTTCATTGCTCTGCATGGAACCTATGGAGAAGACGGATGCATTCAAGGCCTGCTTGAATATTTCAAAATACCCTATACCGGAGCAGGGGTTATGGGGAGTGCTCTGGCTTTTGACAAATTAAAATCCAAGGAAATTTTAAAATTCCATGGAATACCCACGGCTGATTATGAAGTGCTTTACAAAAACTCAGAGGAAAAGATATGCCGGACCTTAAATCTTCCGGTTGTCGTCAAGCCAACCAATCAAGGGTCCAGCCTGGGTATAAGTATCGTCAAAAACGAGAACGAATGGGAACCGGCTCTGGAAGCCGCATTCGCTTATTCTGAAGAAGTTATTGTGGAAAAATTTATTGAAGGAAAGCTTCTGGCAATTGGAATGAATGAAATGGAACCTATGCCTATTATCCATATCCGCCCTAAGTCCGGATTTTATGATTATGAGGCAAAATACACCTCTGGAAAAACAGAATATATTTGCCCTGCAGACCTTGAAAAAAATGAAGTGGATGAATGCAAACAAATCGCGAAACAAGTATTCCAGGTATTGAGAGGAAGAGGCTTTCCCCGTGTAGATGTAATTTTAGATAATGAAGGGGTTCCTTTTGTACTAGAGATGAATACCGTGCCGGGGATGACCCCAACCAGCCTTTTGCCTATGGCAGCAGAGAAAATCGGGCTGGGGTTCGATGATTTAGTTGTAGAAATATTAAAAACCGCTCAGCGGGATTACAAAGATTAATTATGAGTTTTGCAATCGCAGATCAAAAAAGCACTTCTGTAGGGTGGGAAGATCTCCGCTCCGAAAGGAAGAAAAAGATTCGGCGTGGTGGTGATCTGAGCAAGAAAGCCCCCTCAAAAGTTTCAGGCCGTGATTTTTCCTGGACAAGAATTCTGTTTGAACTAGCTTCAAAACTTTTCCTGGTAGGAGTCGTCATTTATTTGTTTTATGCAAGCTATAATTTTTTGATGTCCGACCCCAGGTTTCAGATTACTAACATTTCGTTTAATGGCAACCATGCCCTAAAGGAAAATGAGCTTCTGGAGTGGCTGGGCCAGGTTCACGGAGAAAACCTTTTCAAATATAACTTATCTAAAGCATCTGAAAGAATCGTGGATCATCCTTGGGTTCTTTCGGCATCTGTTCAAAGAAGGTTTCCTCAGGGAATTCAAGTTGAGTTGACCGAACGTATTCCTTATGCCCGGATCAAATTTAAAAAAGTGTTTTTAATGGACAATTTTGGAGTGATCCTGTCAGAAGAAAAACCTGAGCACCACCATTTGCCACTAATTGTGCAGAGCTCAAAAATAGTAAAGCCTGAAAACTTTTCTGGAGAAAAAGTTATTCAGAGCCTCAAAACAATGCACTATTTCAACAAACTTTCTTTTTTTGAAAAAAATCCTCTGGAAATTGCCGAATTAAAAGGGCATTCGAGAATCATATTTTTCACACGCAATCGGGAAATTCGAATCCAAATGTCCATGGAAAGGTTAACGGATGGATTTAAAAAATTTATGATTGTCCTCGATACTCTTGAGGATGACGCAGGAAAATTCCATATGATAGACCTATCATTCAAGGATCAAGTTGTGGTCAGGGACCGTATCTCTAGCCACTCAAAATCCATGAAGACACCAACCAACTAGGAGGGAATGCGACGCATGGCCAAAAAAAGTAATTATATTGTCGGCCTGGATATTGGAACGACCAAAATCTGTTGCATCATCGGAGAAGTCATTGATGAAGAAAAAATAGATATCATCGGACTAGGCCAGTATCCGTCAAGAGGTTTGCGTAAAGGAGTAGTCATCAATATTGATAGCACAGTGGAGTCTATAAAAAGTGCTGTTGAAGAAGCTGAGTTGATGGCTGGATGCGAAATCGATTCGGTTTTTGTGGGTATTGCGGGCGGCCATATTAACAGCATGAACAGCCATGGCATCATCGCCGTAAAAGGAAAGGAAATCACGCAGACAGATATTGACCGCGTTATAGAAGCGGCCAAAGCTATTGCCATTCCTCTTGACCGGGAAGTCATTCACGTGCTTCCCCAGGAATATATTGTCGATAACCAGGACGGGATTAAAACTCCTCTGGGAATGGCAGGGGTTAGGCTTGAAGCCAAGGTCCATATCGTTACTGCCGCAGTGACTTCCGCTCAGAACATTGTCAAATGCGTCAACAAGGCAGGTCTGGGAGTTCAGGACATTGTGTTGGAACAGCTGGCCTCCAGCGAATCCGTCCTGTCTCAGGATGAACGGGAATTAGGTGTAGGAATGATTGATATTGGTGGAGGAACATCTGATATGGCTATTTTTTATCAGGGGGCGATCAAGCACACCGCAGTTCTAACTATTGCCGGTGCTCAGATGACAAATGATATCGCCATTGGCCTTCGCACTCCTAATGCTGAAGCGGAAAAAATCAAGCACTCCTATGGATGCGCTTATACCCCTCTTGTTTCTGAAGGGGAAAATATTGAGGCCCCAAGTGTTGGTGGTCGAGAGCCTCGAACCGTTCCGCGCCAAATTCTTAGCGAAATTATTGAAGCCCGGACTCGGGAAATGTTTGAACTTCTGGATCATGAAATAAACGAATCCGGATACCGTGAAATCATTTCTTCTGGAATTGTTCTGACCGGTGGGGCATCAAACATGCAGGGAATGGCTGATTTGGCGGAGGATGTTTTTCAGTCTCCCGTTCGGGTTGGAACTCCCATTGGTCTTGGAGGTTTGATTGATGTCGTGAGCAATCCCATGTATGCAACCTGTACTGGATTAATCCAATACGGATCAAGAAGATTTAAGTTAGGAATGAATCGGGAACTTCAAGGGAGGAACCTGTTCGACAAAATTTTTACACGTATGAAAGATTGGGCAGATGAATTTTTTTAACACCTGGAGGGTAAAATGAGTTTAATAGAGTTTGATAACGAAAATGATTATTCAGCAACTATCAAGGTCGTTGGTGTAGGAGGTGGGGGCAATAATGCTATCAACTCAATGGTTCGGGACAATATCCGTGGTGTTGAGTTTATTATCGCTAATACCGATCTGCAAACGCTTGAGAAATCCGAATGCCCAGGAAAAATTCAAATTGGCGGAGAATTGACTCGAGGCCTGGGCGCGGGCTCTAACCCTGAGATAGGAAGAGATGCCGCAGAAGAAAGTGGGGCCCCGATTCGCGAAATGGTAGAAGGGGCAGATATGGTCTTCATCACCGCTGGAATGGGTGGCGGAACCGGTACCGGTGCTGCTCCCATCATTTCTCGCATCGCTAAGGAGGCTGGAGCTCTGACCGTTGGTGTGGTCACCAAACCTTTCGCCTTTGAAGGTAAACGGCGTATGCGGCAGGCTGAGGAAGGAATTATGGAGCTTAAGGAAGCCGTCGATACTTTGATTGTCATTCCTAACCAGAAGCTTCTCAGTTATGTCGGCAAACAAACTTCATTCACCGGAGCGTTTGCAATGGTGGACGATGTTTTAAAGCAGGCCGTCTGCAGTATCTCCGACCTGATTGTGATTCCTGGACTGATAAACCTGGATTTTGCCGATGTAAAATGCATCATGGGTAGCATGGGAAAAGCTCTAATGGGTAGCGGAACCGCCACAGGTGAAATGCGAGCGGCAGAGGCGGCGCAGAAAGCTATCTCCAGTCCCTTGCTTGATGAAGCAACCGTTGATGGAGCAAAAGGCATATTGATCAACATCACCGGTGGCGAAGACCTTACCTTGATGGAAGTCAATGAGGCGTCCATGATGGTTCAGGAAAATGCTCACGAGGATGCTCATATTATCTTTGGAGCAGTGATTGATAAACAAATGGAAGGTGAAATGCGAGTAACGGTTATTGCTACGGGTTTTGAGGAAGAGCAATCAATAAAAATCAAAGAAAGACCTGCTCTTAAAAAAGTTGTCGGGGGCGACCCAATTTCTGAAGAGGATCCAGGACAAACGTCGTTCAAACATTTAAAATCTCTGGCTTCCTCAATTAAGGAAGAAAATTTGGACCCGGGAAGCCTGACCTCAAACTTTGATATTCCAACATTTCTACGCAAGCATGCGGATTGACCTGAGAATAAATGTTTACCCCCCTTCTAAGGGGGGAATTGCCCTCCCCCCAACAAGGGGGATTGAGGGGGTTGCTTTTTTTGGCTCTTCCAGTCGAAAAGATTTGTTGCAACTCGATAAAGCAATCACTCTCTCGCTTCTCTCCTAGTGGCCGTTTATCCTCCAGTTGTAATCCAGGTAAGAAATTTTAATTTTGGAATTGCTCAAAACTTTTCTTTCCTCGGGGCTCACATACTGACTGATAAATTTTAATACACCCCCACGACTTTCAAAATCATCAGCAAACCATTTGAATATGGATGAAAGATAAACCCTGTTTTTCTTCTCATCCAGTTTCATTCCTTTCTCTCGGGATAACAAAAACTTTTTCATCTGGTCGTCCAACTGGTCACTCAATTTTTCAACCTTATAGGATTCAGGACGAAGGTCAGGACAACTAACAGAGGCGCAGACAATAGCTACGTGAATGCGGGGTTCATCCATTTTCCTGAGAATTTCATGTTCAATATCATTGAGAGTGCGTTCTTCGCCTCCCACATTGCCCGCAGGCCGTTTCCAAACAGATTTAAATATACTCCCCACATCCTTGATACTCTCTATCGGGTAATGGTCGGTGATCATTTTTGCCGCAAGAATATTATAGACATTGATCCAGAAAGTTAACCTGGATTCCTGGGACTGCAGATTCTCCAGAGGATAATCCTTGAGACGGGATGCCAGGCCTAAAAATACAGAGTCTTTTTTTAATCTGTCGTAATCAATTGCATTGATCAAAACCCCATCCAATGTTTTTGGGGCAACATATTTTTTGACAAGAGTGTCCCAGTCAGAAAAATCGAACGCCTCAATATTGGAAGAATAACTAAAAACAAAAAATACTCCCAAAAGCAAAACTTGCAAATGCCGAAAAAGACCAATATCCCTCATAAATAAAAACCCTTCTTCACAAATTAATCAATTTGATGCCTATCTTTTAGTATACTTCCCAAGTGATTCCTTACAGACAGGCTCTCATATCAGGAACTTCTATTTCTTCGAATGCTTAAACCTGTTGATTTTTAACCTGACATATTGAACCCGCTGATGAACAAAGACCTTTTATATATTTCTGATATGGATGGCACCCTGTTATTGCCTGATGGAACGTTTCCTGACGACTACAAAAAACGTCTCAACCGGCTGATCGACATGGGATTACGCTTCACTATCGCCACCGCTCGGAACTACGATTCTGCACATCCAATTTTAAATGGATTGAACCTCAAACTACCAGTGGTTTTATTTAATGGGGTGTATCTGGCAGATTTCAACAGCGGCCACGTTTTGGAATACGCTAACTCCATTGACAGGCAAGTTGTAGAAAACATGCTCAAATTTGCCTTGCCTCGAGGCATTGATCCCTTCATTTATACATTTGGGGAAGAACATAAACTTTATTACCAAAATGCAACCAACCCGGGCTCCCAAGCCTATGTCAAAAGTCTTGAGGGAGATGGAAGACTATGCAAGGTTGATCGTTTTCAATTTCAAGAGGACGAAAAGATTTCCGGATTCCTATTGATCGACACCCACGACCAGCTCAAGCCCGTCTACCAATCACTGCAAGAAAATCATTTTGACCACCTTAATTTATATTTTGCTGAAGACGTATCCATGAAAGGATACCACTGGCTCCAGTCTTTTCACCAGGAGGCCAGCAAGGGAAATATGATAGAAATTCTCTCCCAAAAACTGGAGATTCCCCTGGAACGTATTGTTGTGTTCGGGGATTATTTGAATGATTTAGACATGTTTCGGATCGCTGGCCGGGCTATTGCAGTGGAAAATGCCCTCCAGGAAGTAAAAGACTCTGCCCACGAAATCATAGGAAGCAATTCCCAGGGAGCTGTTCTGCAATACCTTGAGCTTATATTCCTTGATAAATGAATCCGTTCAAACTAAACTTTACAGATACAACCCACTTTTAATTCAACAATATTTATTCAGGTTACCATGTCCGAAACCGAGCAACCTAAGGAAACCGAAGATACCATCTACCAACGCGATAAAACCGCTAAGGAGCGTCAACCGGCAGAGGATAGTCCTAAAGCTCCTATCAAACCCAAGCCAAAAATAAAAAAAGCTTTTGTCCCGAAGAAGAAGACCTTCACCACCGACAAACCCATGGAACATCGTGTGCGAAATATTCGCATGACTTCCCTTGAGTCTGCCAAAATGATCTGGGAAACCCTTACAGATTATCAGAATGAACTGGCACAATTGGAAGTTGATGACCCCGATAAGCCTTACCATGACTGGGAAAAAATGGAGAAATTTTTTACCCGTCTAGCAAAAAAATACAGCGTTTGCATGAGTAAGGCGTTGGGCGGCTCGGTAGGTTGGGTTTACAAAGGAATGGAAGCAGAAACCCTGGATCAGGAGTTGATCGATAGCATACTGACAACGGAAAAGTTCAAGATACCGGAGCCCATCAAATCAAAATTAGGGTTCCATATAGTTATGATTTGTGAAAGCCAGTTTCACACACCAAAAGAAAAACCCAAGGAAGAAGAAAAACCCTTTTACTTTTGAGCCTTGACAGGACTCATTCCCCCAAAAAAAATCGTTGGATTGTGTTTACAATATATTCCTGCTGCTCTCGACTCACCTCATGCGAAATAGGAAGTGCCAAAGTCTGCCCTGCAGCTTTTTCGGATTCAGGAAAGTCGCCACTCTTGTAACCTAGAGACTTGAAACAGTCCTGCAGGTGTAACGGAACTGGATAATAAATTTCGCACCCGATCCGATTTTCATTGAGAAAACCTCTGAGTTCATCCCTGCGGTTTCCTACACCAATTACATACTGATTATAAACATGCCGGGGAAACACCTCAGGAGGTAATTGAACGAACGGAGTCATTGCCGAATCTTTAAATAACTGGTTATAGGTTTGTGCATTTTTCCGTCTTTTCTCGGTCCAGTCTTCCAGAAAGTTCAGCTTGGCACTCACTACATCTGCCTGAAGTGCATCGAGACGAAAGTTCCCTCCTATAATCTTATGGTAATATTTCGGGTCCGAGCCATGCACTCTGAGAATTTTTAATTTCTGGTATAGCTCCTCGCAATTGGTGGTCACCATTCCACCATCACCAAAGCCGCCTAAATTTTTTGCGGGGAAAAATGAAAAACACCCCATATCTCCTAACGAACCGGCTGATCTACTCTTATACTCCGAACCAATCGCCTGGGCAGAATCTTCAATTACCCGCAGACCATTTTTCTCTGCCAATTGGAGAATGGGGTCCATATCTGCACATTGCCCATAAAGGTGCACCGGAATAATGGCCTTGGTCTTCGGGGTAATGCAACGTTCAATATGCTCAGGTTTGATATTGAAAGTGATATCATTGATATCCGCAAAAACTGGTTGAGCCCCAAGTCGGATGATAGAACCCGCTGTCGCGAAAAATGTATAGGGAGAGGTGATCACTTCATCACCTGGACCGACTCCCGCTGCCATCAAAGCAATCAGCAACGCATCCGTTCCAGATGAAACGCCTACTGCATATTTTGTTTGGCAATAAGATGCCATTCTCTCTTCCATCCGGGAAACTTTGGGTCCCAGGATAAAATATCCCGATCGAATGGTTTCCGCAGTTTCCTTTTCCACCTCATTCAATATCTGGTGATACGAAGCAGTAATATCCAGTAAACGGACTTCATTAACCGGAGGAGACGGAGCGTCCAGTTTTTCCTGCAACTGACCGGGAGTCAGAGCATTCACTGGCAAACCGGAAAATTTTTCAGGATTAAGCGTAACCACTGCATCTATTCCGCACGCCTCTACCAAACACGCCAACAACGCTATCTCAAACGGATATTCAGACCCCAGAGAAAGGTCAATATCATGAGCCGTGGGAGTTAAAACAGCCAGGTTTTGTAAAAAAGATTGCACATTTTTCTTTGAAGCTCCAGAGCCTTCCAAAAGAACAGGAATAGAGGTAGCAACCACCCAGCCTTTGCAACGCTCCTGACGGCAAAGACTTACTACTGCTGAATCGTCACTTTTTTCCAATGCCTGAATCAGGCTGCCCGCATCGAAAAGAATTTGCATGAATTAACCTTGGTAATTTTATTTTAAGAGGAGTTAAAACTTAATATCCTGGCCTAGCTTTTCACGAAGGATGATTTCTGCCGGGGTGTAGTACTTTTTATTAACATTACATTTTTTACATGAAGGTACCAGATTCCCCCTTTTGCTTTTACCCCCACGGGAAATTGGAACAATATGGTCCATCGTCAATTCTTCGGCTAAGAACCTACCTCCACAATAATGACACGTGCCCGCCTGTATTTTTTCTTTCCACCAAGGCGACTGGCGAAGTTTTCGAGCCTTAGCCTTTTCAACTTTGAATTGTTGCTCATCCATACCGCACCCTCTCGCTGCAAGCAGACGAAGTAACCTATTAAAATACTATTTTATATAACGCGACAAAGCATGGAAAATAGAACCCACTTGCGGGATTTATTTCAAGAACCTGCGGTTTCTTTCGCCCAGCTCAGATCAACCAATAGTTTGGGCTTCCAATTACTTCGCACAGCCCGAACCGTTCCATTCAAGCTTCCCTTGGGATACCAGTGAATGTCTCCCATGTCAAACTCGAATCCCAGCGCAGCAGATAATCGCGTCTTGCTTGTCCAAAAGCAACTGCCATAACTGAATTCAAAAACAGGATCAATGTGAAGAATGAAAGTTTTTCCTCGGGACTGAAATGGTTTGGCGATTTCATACAAGCTTTGAATTTCCAGCCGGCCAGGAAGACGCCAGTCTTCGTGGCTTCCCAGTTTTTCCTGATTTAATTTATCGATATATTCCTGGGCGTCATACCAACTGATGTTATTTCCCGTTTCCACATAGGCATAACTCTCCTGCCACATCAGGCCTGTGCGAGCGTCCGATATTGTCCTGTTCCCATGTTCAATAAATCGTTGTTCCATAACTCACCCAAAGCGGTCATTATAACAAAATTTTCTGCTACCTTTTAGAATACACTTTTCTGGAATTCGATGGCAAAACATTTTATTACAATTACTTAGTAGAAAGGCGGCAGGATTCCACAATATATCCAGGGAGTTGCCATAGATAATAAAATATAAAGGCTAAAACCCTAAATTAGTTGAGCAAAACTTGTAATAATCCTCACTGGCGGTTCGCCGGTTGAAAATCGTAGCCACACTCGGGAATGTCCTCGACATCCTCTTTGCTTGAAGGATAGCGATGGCAAATGAGAGGTTTATTAGGACTGTCATGCACCCGGCATCGATTATCCTCTGTCAGCTCACTGCATGGTACATCTATAGAGTAATAAAGCTGATTTCTCTTTTCGTCCGAACCAACAACCCGGATTCCTCGATAGGATAAATAAAGTTCCAATTCTTTTAGACTGCCATGTTGCTGGATGGTGATATCACGGACAACAGTCATATTGACCGTCTTGCAGCACTCTCCGCAGGAATGACATTCTCCCGTTCGTTGCAGCGGTTGCGTCATACCTCCCTCCCCCAATAGCTCAGTCGTCCAGGTCGATAAAACCTACTTACCTTTTTTCTTTGCAGGTTTTTTTGCCAAGTGCTCCACCGTAACCGTAGTGCGTATTCCCCCGCGAACATTAAAATCACCCACGATTTTCATCTCTCTCGGACGACATGCGGCTACCAAATCATCCAAAATGACATTGGTCAGATTTTCGTGAAATCCCCCTTCATTCCGATACGATACCAGGTAAAGCTTTAATGATTTCAATTCTATGCACAATTTTTCCGGAATATAACTGATATACAGGGTGGCAAAATCCGGTTGCCCGGTTTTAGGGCACAAACAGGTAAACTCCGGGCACTCCATTTCAATGGTGTAATCCCTTCCTGGAAACGGATTTGGGAACGTTTCAATCTGTAAAACCTGTTTTCTATTAGTTTTTTGCATAATTTTGGCGATTTTTTGATTTTTTTTCGGAGAAGACCTTGCTTTTTGATATCCAGATTTTATATATTGTCAGCACTCCAACCTAGAGAGTGCTAAAACAATCGGCCGGATCCCTCCGACTTGGAGCTTTAGGTCTTTAAATTCAATAAATTAACGATTTTTGTGGGCGAATTTACGCTAAACAGCGTCTTTTCTTTTAATATTTAATCAGATTGTAACATTTTTTCAAGGAGTCAATATGAAAATCAAACCATTGCACGACCGTATCCTAGTTCAACCCATCCTGGAGAAAGAAGTTCGAAAGGGAGGAATCATCATTCCCGATTCAGCCAAAGAAAAACCTATTGAAGGTCGGGTTAAGGCTGTAGGCAAAGGAAAAGTTGGCGATGATGGCAAGCCCGTTCAACTGGAAGTTAAAGTGGGCGACAAAGTCCTTTACAGCAAATACGGCGGCACAGAAATCAAATTTGACGGAGAAGATTACCTGCTGATGCGTGAAGACGATGTTCTGGCAATCGTAGGTTAATTTTTGTCCCAATTACTTAATTAAAAAATCATTCACATCTCTTAAGAGATAAGGAGAACCACCTTTATGGCTAAACAAATCGTATATGATGAAACTGCTAGACATAAAATACTTTCCGGTGTTAATCAACTGGCTGATACCGTAAAAATCACCTTGGGTCCTAAGGGGCGCAATGTGGTCATCGACAAAAAATTTGGTTCCCCCACCATCACCAAAGACGGTGTCACGGTAGCCAAGGAAATTGAATTGCAAGACCCCTTTGAAAATATGGGCGCGCAAATGGTTAATGAAGTCGCCAGCAAAACCAGTGACAATGCTGGGGATGGTACGACCACAGCGACCGTTCTGGCCCAGGCTATTTTTCGCGAGGGAATGAAACATGTAACCGCTGGCTCCAACCCTATGGATATTAAACGGGGCATTGAAGAAGCTGTTAATGTCATCATCCCTGAAATCCAGAAAATGGCTAAACCTACCAAGGACAAAAAGGAAATTGCCCAGGTAGGAACTATTTCTGCAAACCAGGATAAAGCCATCGGGCAGATCATCTCCGAAGCTATGGACAAGGTAGGAAAAGACGGCGTTATCACCGTTGAAGAAGCCAAGAGCATGGACACCTCCCTGGAAATCGTTGAGGGAATGCAGTTCGATCGTGGTTATCTTTCCCCTTATTTCGTAACCGATCCTGAGCGTATGGAATCCGTTCTGGAAGATTGTTACATCCTGCTTCATGAGAAAAAAATCAGCAGCATGAAAGACCTCCTGCCTTTGCTGGAAAAAGTTGCTAAAGGCGGCAAACCTCTTCTCATTCTCGCTGAAGATATCGAAGGCGAAGCCCTGGCTACTCTGGTAGTCAATAAATTGCGTGGAACCTTGAATGTCTCTGCCGTTAAGGCACCGGGATTCGGCGACCGCAGAAAAGATATGCTCAACGATATCGCCATTTTGACCGGCGGTAAAGTGATCACTGAAGACATCGGTGTTTCTCTGGACAGTGTAGATCTGGCTGACTTGGGCCGGGCAAAACGTATCACCATCGATAAAGAAAACACCGTTATCGTTGATGGTAAAGGAAAAGCCTCTGACATTCAGTCACGAGTTAAACAGATCCGTAATCAGATCGAAGAGACCTCTTCCGATTATGACGGGGAAAAACTCCAGGAACGGTTGGCTAAACTGGTTGGTGGCGTAGCCATCATCAAAGTAGGCGCCGCAACTGAGACGGAAATGAAAGAGAAAAAAGCCCGTGTTGAAGATGCTCTGCATGCTACACGCGCCGCAGTTGAAGAAGGTGTTATCCCTGGTGGCGGAGTAGCTTTCATTCGTAGCTTGGGTGCACTAGATAAAATCAAAGGCGACCATGATTTTAAGGTAGGAGTGAAAATCATTCGTCGAGCTTTGGAAGAACCTCTACGTCAGATTGCAGCCAACGCCGGCGAAGAAGGTACCGTGGTTTGCGAGAAAGTAAAAACCTTGAAAGGCAATGAAGGGTACGATGCTAAAACCGGCAAGTACACCGACATGATCAAAGCAGGAATCATTGATCCTGCCAAGGTAGCTCGCACCGCATTGCAAAATGCAGCCAGCATCTCCGGCCTACTTCTGACCACCGAAGCTATGATCACCGATTTGCCAGAAGAGAATGACGATCATGGTCATGCTCATGGCGGCGGCGGTGGCGGCGGAATGGGCGGTATGGGTGGAATGGGTGGAATGGGCGGTATGCCCGGAATGATGTAATTCACCCTTTAAGTAAGAACATAGACCGGCTCCCTTTCATGGGGAGCCGGTTTTTTTTTGCCCGGCTTGCAGTTGACAGTCCGTTGTTTTAACCCTATCATCAAGCTCCACATCGCCTCGCTACATTCGGGGCAAAAATATGAGGTCCCATGGCCGGTTCGATTAAAAAAGTCCTCGGAATGATTCTTGCCGGCGGTGAAGGGAGCAGACTCTACCCGCTCACCCAGCAACGCGCAAAACCCGCTGTCCCATTTGGTGGAAAGTATCGGCTGATAGATTTTGCCCTGAGCAATTTCATCAATTCGCGGATTTATTCCGTTTATGTTCTGACTCAATTCAAGTCCCAGTCACTGACCGAACATCTGCAAGAGAACTGGCGGTTCAGTTCCATCCTGCGCGACCACTTCATACTCACTGTTCCCGCGCAAAAACGTACAGGAGAAAGTTGGTACATGGGAACAGCCGACGCCATTTATCAGAATATTAATTTAATCGAGGATGGAGATTTCGACATCATCGCTATCTTCGGGGCTGACCACATCTACCGCATGGACCTGCAACAAATGATCGACTTCCATGTCAGAAAGCGTGCCGATGTCACCATCTCGGCCCTGCCAGTTCCTCTTGATGAAGCTACTTCATTCGGGGTGATCCAGGTGCAGGAAAAACAGCGCATCACAGGGTTCCAGGAAAAACCCAAACGACCGAAACCCATTCCAGGAAGGCCTGGTGAGGCCTTCGCGTCTATGGGCAACTATCTCTTTAACAAACAAACTCTGATTGATTTGCTCTATGAAGATGCGGCGGATACAGAGTCCACCCATGATTTTGGCAAGGACATTCTGCCACGGATTTTCAATACTTCTCGAGTATTCGCTTACGATTTTCGCCGAAACCGTATACCTGGCATCACCAAAAAGGAAATCGGCTATTGGAGAGACGTAGGAACCATCAAGTCTTTCTGGGAAGCCAATATGGATTTGAGAAATATCAAACCCGAATTTAATCTTTATAATAAAGCCTGGCCCATTAAGACCGCCAACTATGGAACGCCACCCGCCAAGTTCGTCTTTAATGAGGATGGACGTCGCGGCCAAGCCGTCAACAGCATCGTTGCCGAAGGAAGCATCATCAGTGGAGGGATTGTGCAGGACTCGGTGATCGGCCGCGAAGTCAGTATCGATAGCGGAGCGGCGGTCATCAATTCCTTATTGATGGACCGGGTAAAAATCGGGAAAAATTGCAAAATCAATATGGCTATCATTGACAAGGATGTTGAGGTTCCCCCCAACACCACTTTGGGTTATGATCTGGAACAGGACAAAAGCCGTTATTTTGTGGATGATGAATCCAACATCATCGTCATTGCCAAAGGCTTTAAATTTCCCTAACCCTCACCTACCCCGATGACCCAAACCATCTCAGGAATTGACCATTTACTTTCCCAGCCCAAAAAATATTTAAAAGGTAAAACCGTTGGCCTACTCGTCAACCACACCAGCCTGACCGGAGATGGTAAGCATTCAATAGAACAATTCCATTCTAATTCCTCTTTCGCGTTGCAAGCCTTATTCGCTCCAGAACACGGATTATATGGCACTGCTCAGGATATGATTCATATCTCGAACGAAGTGGACCCACTTTCCGGCTTGGACATAAAAAGCCTGTATGGAAAAAGTGAGGACTCCCTGACTCCTGATCCGGCTTTATTCCAAGACATTGATAATCTGGTTTTCGATATTCAGGATGTCGGTGCTCGCTATTACACCTTCATTTATACGATGGCCAACTGCATGACCATCTGCAAACAGACCGGGACGCGCATGGTGGTTTGTGATCGACCCAATCCGATCAATGGGATTGCAGTTGAAGGCAATCTGGTAGAAGAAAGTTGGCGTTCCTTTGTCGGGCAATACCCTCTGCCCAATCGCCACGGTATGACGGTGGGGGAACTCGCCCTCATGTTCAACTATCATTTCGATATTCAATGCGACTTGCAAGTGGTTCCCATGACCGGTTGGAAGCGGGAGATGTGGTATGACCAGACAGGGATGGTCTGGACACCGCCCTCCCCCAATATGCCGACTCTGGCAACCGCCACCGTCTATCCGGGAATGTGCCTGATTGAGGGAACCTTGCTTTCAGAAGGGCGCGGCACCACCCTGCCCTTCGAACAAATCGGCGCCCCTTTCATCGACCCTCAAAAACTAAAAGCACGCTTAGACTCTAAGCATTTACCGGGAGTATTTTGTCGTCCGCAATATTTCAAGCCTATGTTTCAGAAACAGGCGGGAGAGGTTTGTGCAGGGCTTCAATTCCATATTACCGATCGGGACCAATTCAAACCCCTGCTCACCACCCTGGAGTTGCTCCGTGCGATTGCCGAGCTTTATCCCGATCAACTGCAATGGCGAACAGAACCCTATGAATATGTCAGCGACCGTCTCGCCATCGACCTGCTTTACGGCAACTCAAAATTTCGGGAAACTCTTTTCGATCCTGACTTTTCTCTGGAAAAACTGGACGACTCAAAAGAATTAGAATCCTTTCTACCCGTCCGCAAAGAATATTTGATTTATTAGACCAGAACGTTATTCAAATTTCCAGAGATTCCAGACCTTCCCCTCCATATAACAAAAATAAAAAATTTTTCCCCAAAATCAGTTAAAAAATGAGAGAATAAGTGGTTTTTAAAATTTAATTTAAGCGTCCTGTCAAAACCCGCCGGCCTACGCCGCCCTATCTTTTTGATAAAAAAGGACTTATTAAATTTTTCCAGACGGCATCTCCACCTTTTATTTATTTACCCAAAGTATTGACAAAACCCAGTTGGGTCATTATATTTTCAATCTTGTTTAATGGAATAAATTCATGACTTTAAAGGAAAAACTCCTTTCAGATATGAAAGGAGCCCAAAGATCCAAGGACTCGCTTAGGCTCAACACCATCCGTAGCGTAATTTCCTCCATCAAAAATCAGGAGATTGACCTTCGTAAAGAATTACAGGATGAGGATGTCTTGCCCCTGATTACCCGTGAGGTGAAAAAAAGAAAAGAAGCGGCCACCCTTTTCGAACAGGGAGGACGCATGGATTTGATGGAAAAGGAAAAACAGGAACATGCGATTTTACAGACCTATTTGCCGGAGCAAATCTCTGAAGAGGATTTGCGTAAAAGAATTCAGGAAGTGATCACAGAAACTGAAGCCCAAGGGATGAAAGATTTTGGCAAGATCATGAAAGTCCTGGTTCCTGAGTTCAAAGGTAAAGCAGATAATGGTCTTATCAAAGACCTGGCAGGTGAATATTTGAATTGAAACCCGGGTATGTGTTTTTTACCGGGGTATTGGCCGGCCTAAAACCTGCCTCCTTAATAATATTTTTGAATCGATCCTATTGGACAACTTTGTCCTTCTAAACGATCTGTTGATATTTTGAAAAGTTCTATACCCGATAACATTATTGATGAGATTCGCGACCGCACTGATATTGTCGCGGTGATTTCGGAACATGTCGTGCTGAAAAAAGCCGGCAAAAACTTTAAAGGGCTTTGCCCTTTTCACTCCGAAAAAACCCCTTCATTCTCTGTCAGCCCGGAAAAACGCATCTACCACTGTTTTGGCTGTGGTGCCGGAGGAAATGTTTATAAATTCCTCATGGAAATCCAGAGTATTTCCTTTCCGGATGTCATCAAACTCCTGGCTGAGCGTACTGGCGTTCCCCTGCCCAAAAACACTTCGGGCCATTTACAAGACCCCAAACAAAAGGAACGGGAGGCTTTAAGAAAACTCAATGAATCCGCAACACGGTATTTCCAATCCTTACTGAAAAACCCGGAAGGCGGATTAAGCGCAAGAAACTATTTAAGTTCTCGCCATTTCGACGCAGAAATTCTGGAAAAATACCGGATAGGCTGGTCAGCCCCGACATGGAGAGGCCTGCTGAACCATGTCCAGCAGAACAGCTCTGTCACTCAGGAACGTCTTATTCAATCAGGATTGGTCATCCAGAAAGAAGATGGGTCCACGGTTTATGACCGATTCCGCGGTCGGGTTCTTTTTCCTATCAAGGACCTTCACGGGAACATCATTGGTTTTGGGGGTCGTGCCATCGCTGAAGGGGACAACCCGAAATATCTCAATTCGCCCGAAACCATTCTCTATCAAAAAAGTGAAACGCTTTTCGGAATTGACCAGGCAAAGCAAGCCATACGCAGGGAAAATCAGGTTATTCTTGTAGAGGGTTATTTTGACCAGATGCGAGCGGTGCAACATGGAGTTGAGCACGTTGTTGCCACCTGCGGAACTGCTCTGACCGCCAAACAAGCGGGGATGTTACGAAACCATGCGGAAACAGCCATTCTGGTATTTGATTCAGACCCTGCGGGCCGATCTGCAACGGAAAAAGGATTTGATATCTTACTGGAGCACGGCTTGAATGTGAAAGTCGTCGTTCTGCCCGATGGTCAGGACCCCGATTCATTTATTCACGAGCAGGGGACCGAGATTTTTCTGGAAAAAATCCGCAACGCCAAGCCTTTTATTGAGTCTTATATTGATGCGCTAATCCAGGAGACACCGGGGAAAACTCCTGCAGACCGGGTTAAAATGGCAAACCAGATTCTTCCTTTGCTCGCAAAAATTAAGAACAATGTGGAACGAACCGCCTGGCTTGAAGAATTCACCTCCAAAACAGGCATTGACGATCTGAATTTTTTAAAGGAATTAAAAAAGTCTTTTTCTCAAAACCAGACTCGGATAGTCGAAACGGATAATGTTTCTGCCTCACTTTTAAACCTGGAGAAGCATTTAGTTCACCTTATTCTTTCCGATAAGGAAACAGCCCGTGGCATCCTTTTGGATATAAATCCTGAAGATTTTTCAGATCCGATCCTGAGAACCATTGCCCATACCTGTCGGAAAAAAATTGATGCCGATGAAGACCTGAGACTTGACCAGCTTCTTGACCAGACCGAAAACCCCGAGGTCAGAAATACTTTATCCCGGTTAGGGCTGGAACCCGTAGAGTTTGACACACCCGAAAGGACCATTAAGGAATGTGTTAAGAAATTTAAAAATATTCGCCTTAAATCTAAGATTAAAGACCTTAAGTTGCAACGCCTTCAAGCAGCTAATGCCGGTCAAATAGAACGGTCGCAGGAATTGCAGGCGCAACTTCACGAAATGCATTTAGCTTTAACTCATTAATATATATTCAAAACACAAACCACTTAGCGTAGTTAGGAGAATTCACCCAGATGGCCACAATGGAAAAACTGACTCATGTTTCAGAAATTAACCAGCTGATAACACAAGGCAAGGAAAAAGGTTATTTAACTTACGAGGAAGTCAATGATGTCTTACCCTCTGATGTTGTGACCCCGGAACAGATCGATGACCTCATGGCCCTCTTTGGTGAAAATGAGATAGACATCGTTGACACCAACACTAAAGGTGAAAAAATTGCCGCCGCCAAAGGGGACGGGCAAAATAAAGATGGGGCCGCAGGGGAGGGAGCGACAACCTCCAAGTCAGACTCCATCTCCATTGATGACCCCGTCCGGCTTTACCTGCGTGAAATGGGGACCATTTCCCTCCTCACCCGAAAGGGCGAAGTAGAAATAGCCAAGAGAATTGAAGCGGGGCAGAATGAAGTGCTTGCAGCAGTGGCCAGCTGTGCGGTCACGACCCGCGAACTGGTTGCCATGGGGGATGAAGTTAAAAAAGGAGAAATCCGGATCTTCGATCTTATCCAAAGCCCTGAACCAGAAGAAAATAAGGAACAGGCTGGCAAAGATGAGAGTAAGAAGTTTTTAAAAAAAATTAAGACCCTGAAATCGGAATTCTCCAAGCTCGAAAAACTCCAGGAAAAACTTGATAGCGGCAAGCTGTCTGAAAAAATGCAGACGAAAACATCTGACCAGGCGCAAAAACAACTGAAAGATGTTGAAAAAACCATCTCCAGCCTGACACTCGCCGTAGATGTAATGGATGAGGTCATTGAAAAAATTTATGGGATAGCCGGGAGTTATCGTGAAGCGGGGAAACAGGAAAAAGCGATCGAAAAACAGTTGGGTATGTCTTTGGCAGGAATCAAAAAACTGGCTAAAAACTGGACCAAGCAGAAAAGCGTCAAACTCCCGAAAGGAAAAGTAATCACCCGAGCCCAGTATGACAACCATATAAAATTGGTGCAAAATGGACGCAGGAAAATCAAAAAAATAGAAAAAGAAACGTTAACCAGCAAAGACAGCTTGTTAGCCACAGTGAGGTCTATAGCACGTGGGCGAGTTAAAGAAAAAACAGCCAAGCGAGAACTGGCAGAAGCCAACCTCAGGCTGGTAGTCAGCATCGCTAAAAAATATACCAGCCGAGGACTTCAGTTTCTGGATCTGATTCAAGAAGGAAACATTGGCCTCATGAAGGCAGTAGATAAATTTGAATACCAGCGCGGCTACAAGTTTTCAACTTACGCTACCTGGTGGATTCGACAAGCCATCACCCGCGCCATTGCGGATCAGGCCAGAACTATTCGTATTCCTGTGCACATGATCGAAACCATCAATAAACTGATCCGGGTTTCCCGGCATCTGGTCCAGGAACTAGGACGCGAACCCATACCGGATGAAATTGCCGCTAAAATGAGCCTGCCTGTAGACAAGGTGCGAAAAGTTCTTAAAATCGCTAAGGAGCCTATTTCACTGGAGACACCCATTGGCGAAGAAGAAAACAGCCATTTAGGAGACTTCATTGAGGATAAAAAAGTCCTGTCACCCATCGATTCAGTGGTCAAAAAGAACCTGAAGGAACAGACCTTGAAAGTGCTCTCAACTCTGGCTTCCCGAGAGGAAAAAGTATTGAGAAAACGTTTTGGGATCGGGTTGGATTCTGAGCACACCCTTGAAGAAGTCGGGCAGGACTTTGCGGTCACCCGCGAGCGTATCCGGCAAATCGAGGCAAAAGCTCTACGCAAACTGCGGCATCCCAGCCGGAGCAAAAAATTACGCAGTTTTATTGAAAGCTGATTGCGTGGGCCTATAGCTCAGTTGGTAGAGCCCCCGGCTCATAACCGGTAGGTCACAGGTTCGAATCCTGTTGGGCCCACCATATTTTATAAGGACTTACGGCTTCGGCTGTAAGTCCTTTTTGGTTCTGGCTAGCACTGTGGCTAGCATTTGGTAGAACTATAGCGTGTTGCTGGGAAAACCCGGTTCTCCGGCTTCTCAGTGAACTTGGGTGGATGGTGGCTCGCGTCTTTTTTTAAGGCAAAGCTAAACTGGCCCCACTTTTTGTCGAGAAGCATATTGAGAATATGCGGCCAATAAAGAAAGGTGCTTTAAATGGATTCTATTGGCCCAGTTAACAATTTCCCAGAAAAGGTTAAGCCCTCCCAGCCTTCGTTGACCAAAAGAGGATTGGGGTTGCAGAATAAGAACGGAAACCCTTCATCTGAAGCGGAAAAAGTTGCAAGCCCAGAAATCGACACTCCCCCAAAAACCCCACCTGAAAACTCCATTGATGTGACGGGATAGCTTCTCACCTTACTCAATGGGCTGGGTAAAGCAAAGTCATGGGACTCCAGAATTGAAGCCTTGGGGCCCCCGACAATCCCACCATGCCGGGGTAAGTGGATCGTTCCGGTTTCTTAACATGGTCGCGGACGCTTGTTGGGTAAAAAATTAAAATCCCCATTGACAAACATCACACTATGATGTAATTTAGTTATATTAATCATGATACTTCGTAAGGAGAAACTAATGTCCCCCACCATTCGCATAGATGATGAAGTTTTTACAAGGTTAAAAAACATGGGTGAAGCCTTTGTTGACACACCTAATTCAGTTTTGAGGAGAGTCCTTAAACTGGAAGATAAGGACTCAACAGTGCTTGAGCAGGAACTGGAAGTAAGAGAAAAAAAACAAGAGAGGGGTTCTGTAATGGAAGTATCAATAGACTCAAAAGCAATAACGGCTTACTCACACCCAAGGTTATGTTTTAAATCTAGTCATATTGAGCCCTTGAATGATGAAGATATATTCCAAGTTGAAACTGCTAAAAATGGTACTTTTCGTTTTACTAAAGCTGAATTTTACAGGGTTTTCCCCAATGTAGTCAGAAGTGTGAGTTATAGGGAAAATGGGATTTATCATTATCCAGTAGTTCCCAGAAAAGCACTGGCATATAGAGTAGGTTAAATATTATTACATCCATTGACTTCATATTCGCAAATGGATTTTGTTTTGGGATGGTGGATCATTAAGGCACAAAAAATATAAAAAATTTTACTTAAAAAAACAAGTGTATGATAGCGACCGATTTATATTTTAAAAGTAGGGAAACTGAATTCATGCTAGATAAAGAAACCGTTGGAAGATGGATAGGATGGCTTGAGCTTCCGCTTGCCCTATATTTAAAATCAAATCTTAAACCAAGCGGGTCTGATTGGTTTCAAAAGAGCGTAATTGACCACTTACGGTCAAATGAGATGATAAGTAAAGCAAAAAAATCGCATGATATAAAAGCCCTGGATGTAAATGCTCTTCTAGATGTGTTTCTAGTGAATTGGGAGGGGATCAGGGGAAAAAACAATATCCCAAGTAGTTTTAAAAACACAATTCATAGAATGAAAGATATTCGCCACAAATACCTTGGCCACAAAGGGGTTATTTTAGATATAAATACAACTGGCTATAAAGACTTAGACATACTTATTGAATTTACCGATCAAATTGGAGCTGATGAATTAAAAGAAAAGTTTAATAGGGAGCGGGATAAAGAGATAATAAGGCTTAGCAAGGATATTAGATCAAAGGCTGATAGCTATTTGGAACCAATCGAAAGCAAAGAATATGAAGCAGAGGTGCTATCGGTTTCAGCGGCGGAGACGATCCTCTTAATTGAAAAATACTTGATTCACTCCTGCCCCAATTCGTATTCCTATAAAAAAACAGAACATATTACATTTCGCACCCCTCCTTATGGCGAGATGAATACAATCTACAAGATAGATAAAGTCATGTTAGTCCCAAAAAATTATCAAAATAATCTGGAATATTTTGACTCCCAAGGATTAAGCCTTGAGGAAATGGAAAGGCTCCGCAATTATATAGATAAAAATCCCTTTACGAAAAACGATCGCTTCTATTTGCTATCAAAATGGAAAAAGCTTCCACAAAAGCATAGACCAACAGAATATAAGAATGAAGCTATGTACTTCTCTATAAATCAACTGGTGACGGGTAATGAAGAGCAATAACCTAAAGCAATTATTCTTTCTCTCTTTCTAACTCCATCTCATAAAACCTCCCCACATAAAACCAGAAGCCTCGTTGCAATAATTTGCCATTGAAGTGAAGTTCAAGAGTCTTGGTCTTCATTTGTTTTGATGATTCTCCATCCACTCCCTTTCCAATCTTCGAGATATTGAACAAATTACTCTCTTGCTACTATTAAAGCCCTTCTATAATGCTTCTTTGTTGTGCATAGGCGCAGTTTTCACAGGAGGGATTGTCTTCAGGAAGTTTTTCGGAGTTCAACAAATCTATCATTTCCAAAACCTTATCTTCTATCCAACTGGAATCCCATTCATATGGGACTAATGTCTCCTCAAAGACCATATTTGAGCCGAATGCAGGTGCGCTGCGATCCGCGTTGCACACATAAAAATAACTTACAGGAGATACTTCAAAACCCATCTCAGTTAAAAGGTATGAGTAGAAATCCATTTGCACTTTATACCCTTGATGGTATACGTGGGATAAGTAGTCTTCAGTGTTAACGGGATTACTATTTGCCTGTGACTTGTAGTCAACAACGATTAATTTGTTGTCATTTTTGTCTAACCATATATCATCCACGCCACCATGAAGTATAATATTGGAATCTCTGAATTGAATCTTTAGACCATGATGAAGCGAATCTCTCCATTTATTAATATTGTCATGCTGAAAAGGTACAACGTTATTCAGGTTATATCTTTCAAATATTCTATGAGGGATTTGTTTTTCACGACACAGATCAAACTCCTTCTTTAATAACAGGTCTGTTGTTTCATTCAAAGTCCATCCTGGTGTTGAGGGAGATGCTAATCCCTTTACTCTATCAAGGTAAAAACACCTTTTGCAGGTCAAAAAGTCATTAAACTTGCTCCGGCTTATTTTAAAAGGGTCTGCTTGATAAGGGGTATAAATAGAGGATGATCTGCTCCTTATTCCAGGCGCAGGAACCAATTGTCCCTTACTGTTTCTTTTTAGACTTATCATGATTTGAATTCCATGGGAAAAGTTGTTGCTGCGCTCACGACAATCCTTTACTTATCATACTCCTCATTGCTGTTTTGCACAAAAGCTCCCCCCAGTCTCAATTATCGGAGACCAGGAGGAGTCCGTTTGTCAATTTGATGAACGTGCCTGGTTTTTATTGAAGGAATCAAGGATGGTTGCTTTTATCCGTTTGATTCTCTCAACCAGTTCTTTATCACCGCACTTCTCCTTCTCGTCAAGGGCTCCTTGGAACAAAGCCCTTGCAAACTCAGGATCGTTAAGCCCCAACCTGATTGCAGGAGTAAACCCCGATATAGATGCTCTCTGTTTGACCAACCCTTCGCCGGTATCAGGACCAGTTGTCTCAGGAGAAGCTCTTGAGGTGAAAACTGTCAGCAAGTTGATCGCGTGAATCCATAAACTGAAAAGATCCGGGTGTTTATGTTTGCTGACCTCGTTCAACCAGAACAGCAAATATCTGCTCGGCCCTTCTACCAATCCATACAGAAGGTCTCGGGCAAGTTGCCTGTCAAAGAGAGTTAATCCAATTCCAAAATAGAATGAATAAGACAAAATGTTGCGCTGCCAGAAATCTGGAGGTCCTGGCAATTTATGGTCTTCCTGACAACAGTAATCTGGTATCAGGGCAAGGATACCGACTACGAATTGCTCATTGAGTTCTGAGGTCACCTGTAAGCTGTCCGCCCAATCTTGTAAAAGTTCAGGGGAATGGACCGCACACTCGGGCTCGTAGATTGAGATGTCTGGTACCTGTTTGTACTTCCTTTGGAAATTGCTCATGGTAATACTCCTTATATCTCCCGAATAAATTACGAGGCAGGTTCGGGAGAGGAGCCTGTCATCGCTTTAGCAGTACTTGTAATCCGCCCCGCAAGTTGTTGATTAAATCGGCGGTAAAATTGGAACCCCTTTCGAGACTCCGGCCCTAGTATCTCAGTCATTCCTTCCTTTTAAGTTTTCCGGTGAAACCTCCCACTTCTTGTGTCTTCGGTTCAACACGATCTGAGTGGCCCCACCATTGTTCAGTTGCGTTGCCCATTCCTGAGTCATCGGGCGAGGCACTGGTCGAGATTTTTTGATACGCTTCTTATCCTGTTCTTTTTGTCTTTTTAGCTCCAACTTCTCCTCTAACCATTCATTATTTGACTCATCATACCAGTCCCTTAATTGAGGGTAGAATGCAGATTCAGCAGTTGCAAAATCATAATATTCCTCTGGTTCCTCAGGGTAAAAATTCTTTGCACAATCAATCAATCCACCACCTTCTCTTGCATTGTCAATTAGGTTGATTAATTCTTTAAACGACAAAGGTTCTTTAGAGAAATTTGGTTGCACCTTATAATGCTCTTCCCCTTCGGGATAACTCTCCATATACTCGTCTTCAATCCTATACTCAATTCCCTTGTCGGTGAGTCTTGCTATTACAGCTAT
>Ga0008649_10000913_pt1 | contig 24354 bp, 24 predicted proteins | sample SaaInlV_130m_DNA_2_FD_66601 | JGI IMG/M metagenome (GOLD analysis project Ga0008649, IMG submission 66601) | Marine microbial communities from expanding oxygen minimum zones in the Saanich Inlet - SI037_S2LV_130m_DNA | ecosystem: Environmental > Aquatic > Marine > Intertidal zone ... | reverse complement strand
GAAGAGGCTTTAGAAGAAAATTTAAGTATAATTCCTTTATTAGTTCCTCATAGAGATGAGTATTCGGAGACAGTAGGGTATAAAATAATAGGCCCCAATAAGACCGCTCTTTTTATTCCAGATATTGATAAATGGGAAAAGTGGCAAACATCAATATTAGATCTGATAAAAGAAGTTGATTATGCTTTTTTAGATGGCACTTTTTATGATTCAGAAGAAATTAACCATAGGGATATTTCAGAAATTCCACACCCTTTTATTGTCGAAAGTTTAGAGCTATTTAAGGATCTTAATATCTCGGATAAAAAGAAGATATATTTTATTCATCTAAATCACACAAATCCAGCACTTGATAAATCTTCAGCGCCTTTTAAAAATATAATTTCTAAAGGATTTAATGTGGCAGATTTGAATATGGAATTTAGCCTTTAATTTAAATAGTGCAGATCATGTCTTCTCCACAGCATAGAGGCGATTTTATTTTGCCTTCACAACTTGGGCATTTTGAAACTTGAACTTTAGTTCCGTCTTCTAGGCTAATATGGCCATTTTCTAAAGGAATTCCACACTTTCCACATGAGGCGTTAACAGACATTCCACATTTATTGCATTTATAAGTTTCCATAAGTATTAACTAAATTATTAGACTAAAGTTAAATATTTTTAATCTTCAAAACAGTATTGCTCCCCAAGTTTTTTTAATAAATAATCATTTTTAGAGACGAGAACATCAGCATATACTCTACCTCCACCACTATTATCATTAGAGTCCTTGTCTTCATGCATGATTAATGCAAAAAAATATTCACCATTTTTTTCATATTTACGATCAATTTCTCCACAATTGTCAATAGAACTACTACAGTTAAAAAGAAATAGAGTTGTCAAAATTAAAGCGAATAGATGTTTCATTTTTAGAAACTAAAGACCTAAAATTTTATTGATATGATTAGAGTCAGTATCTCCTCCTGCAAAATCATCGAATGCTTTTTTGGAAACTTCAATAATATGGTCTTTTATAAATTTGGAGCCTTCTTTTGCTCCTTGCTCAGGAGATTTTATACAACATTCCCATTCAAGTACAGCCCAGCCATCAAAATCATATTGGCTTAATTTAGAAAAGATACTTTTAAAATCAACTTGACCATCTCCAAGGGATCTGAATCTTCCTGGCCTATCAATCCAATCTTGATACCCACCATAAACTCCTGATTTTCCAGACGGAGTATATTCAGCATCTTTTACATGAAACATTCTTATGTAATCATGGTAGTAGTCAATAAACTTTATATAATCCATTTGTTGTAAAACAAAATGGCTTGGATCGTAAAGAATTTTTGCACTAGAATGATTGTTGGTGGCTTTCAAAAATCTTTCAAAAGTTACTCCGTCGTGTAAATCTTCTCCAGGATGAATTTCGTAACACACGTCAACTCCATTGTCTTTACAGTGATTTAGTATAGGAATCCATCTAGACGCTAATTCTTTGAAGCCAGCTTCAACCAGTCCATTTGGTCTTTGTGGCCATGGATACATTGTATGAAAAAGAAGAGATCCTGAGAATGAAGCCATAACGTCAATTCCCAAATTCTTGCTAGCTGATGCGGCAGATTTCATTTGATTTATAGCCCACTTAGTACGTCCCTTTACATTGTTTTGTAATTCTTTTGGAGCAAAGGCATCAAACATGGCGTCATAGGCGTAGTGAGAAGCCACAAGTTGACCCTGTAAATGAGTTGCTAGTTCGGAAATTTCTAATCCAGCTTCATTAACAATGCCTTTAATTTCATCACAATAGGTTTTGCTTTCACCTGCTTTTATAATATCTATTAGCCTGTTATCCCATGAAGGAATTTGAATAGCTTTATATCCTAAATTTTTGGCCCAATTACAAATACTTGTTAGATTGTTAAATGGTTTTTTATCTCCGACAAACTGTGCTAAAAAAATAGCAGGACCTTTTATAGTTTTCATGTTTTTTATTTATTCAATTCCATCCAAATATTTCCATCAGAGTTTGATTCAAGTGCTTTTTCAATAAAATCCATTCCTCTTACTCCATCTTCTAAAGAAGGAAATTCCGCGGGATCATAAGATTCATTATTAATGGCTCTTGCAACTCCTTTATATATATTGCCCATTGAATCAAAAATGCCTTCAGGATGTCCAGGGGGCAGCTTTGTTCCATCTAAAGACAGAGGGTCATTGTAGGGGTGACCAGACTTTAAAACTTGAACAGGATTATCATCTGATAAATGATACAAATAATTTGGGTTTTCTTGCTCCCATTTTAACGCCCCTTTAGCACCATAAACGCTAATTTTTAAATTGTTTTCTTCTCCAGTTGCAATCTGACTTGAACGAATAACCCCTTTAGCATTATTTGAGAATCTAATAAGAATATTGGCATCTACATCCATTGGATTATCATCATATAAAGTATTTAGATCTGCTAAAACTTTATTGACTTTCATGCCTGTTACAAGTTCAACCATATTAAAAGCATGTGTTCCAATATCACCAAGACAACAGCTGGTACCAGATTTTTTTGGATCTAATCTCCAAGTAGAAGATCTTTTTTCTTTTTCATGAATTATAGGGTTTAGCCAACCTTGGAAATATTGAGCATCAACTTTTTGAATATTTCCAATAACACCATCAGCTATCATTTTGGTCATTTGTCTAACCATAGGATAACCGGTATAGGTATAAGTTACAGCAAACACGGAATTTTTTTCTTTTTGAATTTTCTTTAAATCCAAAGCTTCCTGATAAGAAGTGGTCAAAGGTTTTTCACATATCACATGGAAATTGTTCTCAAGTAATTTTTTTGCCATAGGATAATGAAGAAAATTGGGAGTCAACACTGACACAACTTGCATTCTTATAGAATCATCCAATTTTGATTCTTCACTTATCATTGTTTCAAAATCTTCGTAGACCCTAGTAGTATCTATTCCAATTTGTTTTGCAAAAGCAATATTTTCATTATAGTTTGGATTGAATACGCCACCAACAATCTCATAACGATTATACATGCTTGAAGCAACTCTATGTAATATTCCTATTAACGAATTACCTCCCCCCCCAAGAATTCCTAATCTAATTTTTTTACTCATTTTACAATTTATTAAACAGATTGTGAAATTCTTTTTTCTTCTAATTTTTTTCTAAAAGCAAATAGAATTCCAAATAGTAATACTAAAGCTAAGGGGAAAAACATCATATTGCCTAAAGCTGCTTTTCCAGCTACAACTTCAGCAGCGTCTTGTGCAATTCCAGCATTTAAGGCAATTTCCTTTTCTTTATCTAGCCATGACCCAATAACAGGATTCCATATTCCAGTAGCTAACATTCCCGCACCTCCAACAAGCGACATCCCTAAAGCGCCAGTTTTAGGCAGGTATTCTGAGACAAACCCGATCATGGTTGGCCAGAAATAACACACTCCAAAAGCAAATAATGCTGAAGCGACATAAAGCATTTGTCCGTCAACTTTTGACATCATGAAAATTGCAATTGTTGTTATTATTGCCGATAAAAACAAAACTCCTATTGGGTTAAGTTTGTGAATAATTGGACCCGCGAAATATCTTCCTAATGCCATAATTCCAGTAATTAAAGCCAAAATTAACATTGGACTTGCTCCAGATTTTTCAAGAAGCGGATTTAACCACTGCTGAGTTCCTAGTTCTGCAGTTGCCGTTAGTGTCATACAAATAGCAACTAAAATAAACAATGGAGTAAATAAAGATTTTATATTAACAGCTGTGTCTGTCTCTATATGTTGACTTTCTGGAAACTCTTCTTTAAAGAATAAATATCCGTAAATAAGAGTGGGTATCAACATAATGGCAATTTGAGATTGCCATCCTAGTCCAAAATCGGTCATGAATTTAGATGTTAAAGCTCCAATTACAATTCCACCAGGAAACCAAACATGAAATTTGTTAAGCATTGTTGTTCGGTTATTTGAATACATATCAGCAATTAATGGATTACAGGCAGCTTCTACAGATCCATTTGCGAAACCAATGAAAAAAGAGGAAATCAGAAGAGTTGTAAACCCTCCTGCGTAAATTGTCATTACTAACCCAAGCAAATGTGAGAAAAAGGCTATTGTCATTAATTTTTTTGCACCAAGTAAATTATATAAAAACCCACCAAATATCGTAGCAACTGGAAAACCCCAAAAGGCCATAGCGTTAACAAACCCTAGTTGAGTGTTATTTATCTCAAAATCTTCGCCAAGTTGCCCTAGAATACCAGCTCTGATTGCAAAGGTCATGGCAGTAACAATTAGCGAAATACACGCTGCGGTAAATAATTTATTTTTTGAAATAGAGTTATCCATGATTTTATTTTATTTTTTTAGATTATTCAAGATACTAATTTCTTTTAAAAAAGAAGAAAAGCATAATCATTCTAGACTAATAGAAGATTGTAACGTATTTAAACTTAAAAATAAGGGATTAAGATTTATGCGAACCATCACAAAAAGGAAAGTTTTTAGACTTTGTACAACCGCATAAACTAAACCTTGCTCCGTGTTTAATTTCGTTACCTTCTTCATCAGTCAATTGAACTTTTCCTTGCACGACTATCGGTCCTTTTGACTTTCTGTAAATTTTAGGAATTTGATCTTTCAATTTATTTAATAATAAGCGCTGGAGTGTTCTTTAAATACTTTTTATAATCTTCTAAATGCCCCCACTTTTTTTTACCACTTGCCTCTAAAAGCCTTACACCACTAACATAAACTAATAAAACATAGGTAAAAATAGGAGAAATTAGGGTTACATATTGCCATCCGCTTAATGCTGAAATAGACATTATAGTTATTCCAAGCCAAAGAATTATTTCTCCTAAATAATTAGGGTGTCTAGATAAAGACCATAACCCAGAATTAATAAAGTGGTCTTTATTTTTAGGGTTTGATCTAAATTTAGATTTTTGAGTGTCTGCAATAATTTCTAAAATAAAACCAGTCAAAAAAGTAAACAATCCGCAATAGAATAAAAGATTTGTTTGAACCCCATTTGGATTAGCTAAAGCTGTAAGAGCACAGGCAGAGCAGACGGAAACCCACATTCCTTGTAGTGACCAAGTCATGAAAAATCTAGTTGGAGATTTCTTAATTTCTTTAAACCTTTTGTCTTCACCAGCTTTTTTTATTCTTTTAAACAAAAAACTACCCAATCTTAAAGCCCAAACAATAATAACAATACTTAGAATCAAATTGCCAATGTCATATTTTAATAAGTTTTCGCCAGATTTATAAAAAACAAATAATACAGCAAAAATATATGTAAAACTTCCAGCTAAATCATAAAATTTTTCAGTTTGTAAAAGATATGCTGGGATAAATAAAACCCATTGGATTACAAATACTATTAAAACAGTTTTCTGAACTAAATCTAAGCCAGTTGAATAGGCTAATAAATAAGAGAGTGAAAAGACAAATAAAGAAATAACAATGTGAAGAATAGAATTTTTCATAACTGCATTAAAGATAAAAAAACTTATGAGCTAAAACATTATATTATATTTGGATGAAAAATAACTTAAAATATGTTTTTTAAGAAAACACTTTTTTTAATAGTATTCTTATTTGTATTTAATATTCAAGCTCAGTCAAGAGTTGTAAAAGTATTAGATTCTATATCATTATCTCCGGTCCCTTTCGCAACAATTTATTTTTCTAACAATAAAGGTATTATCACTGATGAAAATGGCTATTTTGAATTAATCAATGAGCAGTTTAACAAAAACGATTCTATTTTTATTTCTTCAATGGGCTTTAAAAAAAAAGCCTTACAAATAAAAAGCATTAAGGACGGTATACTGTATATGAGTCCAAAAGCTATAGTTCTAGAGAACATTATTTTAACTAACAAAAATTTAAGTTCAGAAGAAATTATTGATAGAGTTAAAAAAAATATTGAAAACAATTATCAAAAAGATATTACTGAAAAAAAAGTGTATTACAGTCAAGAGCGGAATCAAATTATAAAAGAAACTAATATAACAAAGTTCAAGTCTTCAATTAAGGAAATCAATTCTTCTTTATTGGATAGTTTATTGCAAAATATTAAAAAACAAAATAAAAATGAAATAGAAAGTTTGTCTTATTATTATGGAAACAACGAAGAAAACAAACAAAAAATAAAATTAATTAAATCAAGGGAGACATATTACAAAGATGAGTTATTAGAATCAATAGAGAGTAGATTAGAAGAATCATTAAAAAATAATTTAAAATCAAACTCATATTTTAAAGTACGATCAGGGTTAATACCATTTTCTGGAAATTTAGAAATAGACGGGTTATGGGATGTAGATAGCACCAGTGAAGAATATTTGAAAAAGACTAAAGAAGATGAGTTAAAAAGAAAACAGGGCTTTGCTAATTTTCAAAAAAACAGAATATCTTCTATATATTCTAAACTATTTTATAATGATAAACCCGGGTTAGATTTTATTTTAAAATCAAAAAAGTATAATTTTTCTTCTCCAGAACTCACTTATTTAGGTAAAGATTTGGTCTATGTTATTTATTGTAAACCAAGTGGTTCTAGGAAGTTTAAAAGTGCTTTATATATAAATTCAGAAGATTTTGCAATTGTAAGAATTGATTTTGAAAATATAAAACCCTTATATAAGTTTAAATTATTAGGGGTGTTTTATAGTAGACTCTCAGAAGCAGGTAGAATGATTTTTTCTAAAATAAATAATCAAAAATATGATTTAAGTTATTTTCAGGTTACAATTAAAAAAGAATTTGGATTAGATAGGCCATTAAAAATTATTGAAAAAAATAAATTTGTTAAAGGGAGAAGAAAGCAGAATCAAATTTCTTTTAGAATTAATTTAGGAGTTGATGTTATGGAAAAACATGAAATGCATATCTTTAAGTCTAATCCTATAGATTTAAAAGATTTTGAAAATATAATAGAAGAAAATTCTATTCTTCCAGAATATGTATCTGAGTTTACTACCAATTTTTGGAAAGAATTTTAGTATTTATTAAATGAAAAACAACAAGCTAATAGTTAATTTTTTTTTAATAATCATGGGATTAGCATCTTTTTGTTTTCTTTTGGTTTCACCCGACATTCCTTTGTCAGAATTGAAAAAAAACTACACTAATGATTTTTCTAGTTTTGTTAGCATTCAAGGAATGGATGTTCATTATAGAGATGAAGGAGAAGGTCCTGTAATTATACTTTTACATGGAACGGGATCTTCATTACATACTTGGGATAAGTGGACAAAAATTCTTTCGGAAAATTATCGAGTGATTCGTTTGGATCTTCCAGCTTATGGACTGACCGGGCCTCACCCTCAAAAAAAATATGCATTAGATGATTATCGTTTATTTTTAGAAGAGTTTTTAAAAAAACTTGAACTAAATAAATTTATGTTGGCAGGAAATTCATTGGGAGGTGCAATCGCCTGGTATTATACTTCATTTCACCAAGATCAAGTTTCTCAGCTTCATTTATTAAATCCAGGAGGATTCATGACTAAACATTCACCAATAGTTTTTAAAATAGCGAAAACCCCAATTTTAAATAAAATACTTAGATATGTTACGCCCAGAAGCTTTATTAAGATGAATTTAAAAGAAGTGTATTATGATGATTCTAAATTAACTAATGAAAAAATTGAGACTTACCGGGATTTAATTTTAAGAGAAAATAACAGGCAGTCATTTATTGATCGGGCATATGTTAATCCAAAAGATCAAACCAGCAGGCTTAAATTAATTCAAACACCGACTTTAATATTGTGGGGGAGACAAGATGCTTGGATTCCTGTCTCTAATTCAACTTTATTTAAGCAGTTATTACCAAATAGTGAGGTTGTAATAATGGATGAAACTGGACATATACCCATGGAAGAGAAACCTGTAGAAAGTTTAGAAATAGTTATAGAATTTATCAATAAAAATAAATGATTGTTCTTAAACATGCTCCCACGATGTGTTTTCAATCCCTCCTCATCAAATATTTGGGATATCATTCCACCCCCAATTGGGGTAAGAAAATCTTCTTTATACCCCATGAATTCTATCAAATAAATACTGTTGATATTCTGAGTAATTTGATTCCCAAAGTTTAGTGGTAGTAATTGATAATGTCTCATTACCAGTTTCTAATTCACAACAAATAAAAATCAAATCAAACAATATCGAAGTAAAAAAAATCAATGGTCTAAAAAGTGAAAAATTCAGATTAAAATTAAAATATTGATATAATGATTTTAAATCATAAATTTGATAACAACATAAGCCATTTTAATATGAGAGCAATACTTTTTTTCTGCATTATATTAATTTCTTGCAAGAATGATAAAGAAACACAAAATATAGATAATTCTACATTTTTAAGTCCAGTAACCAAAAGCATCGTAAAAAAATCTTTTAATCCTTCTACATTAATGTGGTACTCTAAACCAGCAGAAGAATGGGAAAAGGCACTACCCGTAGGAAATGGGAGACTTGGTGCAATGGTTTTTGGAGGTATTAAAGAAGAAAGAATACAATTAAATGAAGATACGTACTGGTCAGGAGGTCCCTATTCTACAGTGGTAAAGGGAGGTTATAAAGTATTGCCTAAAATACAAAAACTTATTTTTGAAGGGAAACCTATTGAAGCACATAAACTATTTGGCAGGCATTTAATGGGTTATCCTGTTGAACAACAAAAATACCAGTCTCTCGCTAATTTGCATCTGTTTTTTAATGAGGATCAAGAATCAGAAAACTACAAAAGATGGTTAGATCTCTCCGAAGGTATTACAGGTGTAGAATACACAATCAATGGCGTTACTTACCTACGAGAAGTTTTTTCTTCACATACAGACCAAACAATTGCTATTAGATTAACTGCGAGTGAACCAGGAATGATTAGTTTTGAAACCGAATTAAGAGGAGTAAGAAATAGTGCACATTCTAATTATGCAACAGACTATTTTTATATGGATGGAGAAGGTGAAAATGAGTTAATTCTTACTGGAAAATCTGCTGACTATCTAGGAATAGATGGAAAACTTAGATACGAAGCACGAGCACAAATACACTCTGAAGGTGGAAAAATAGAAAGGAAAGGAACACGTATACATATTGATAACGCTAATTCTGTCACCATTTATTTTGCAGCTGCTACAAATTTTAATAATTATAAAGACGTCAGTGGAAATGAAAAAATCCGTGTGCAAAATTACTTAAACAATTTAAAAGACAAAGATTATATAACAATACGAGAAAGCTCTATAGAAGATTATCAAAATCTATTTAGTCGTGTAAGCTTAAATTTACCAGTCACTCCTACTTCTTTTCTTCCTACAGATGAAAGAATGATAAGTATACAAAAAGATCCAGATCCACAAATGGCATCTTTATCTTATCAGTTTGGTAGGTATATATTAATTTCTTCAAGTAGACCTGGAACACAGCCAACTAATTTACAAGGAATATGGAATGAAGATATGAATCCTTCGTGGGATTCTAAATACACAACCAATATAAACACCGAAATGAATTACTGGCCAGCAGAAGCATCCAATCTCTCTGAATTAACCCAACCATTATTTAAAATGATAGAAGAACTTACTGACCAAGGATCTGAAGTTGCAAAGGAACATTATGGGTCAAAAGGATGGGTATTTCACCAAAACACAGATATTTGGCGTGTAGCAGCACCAATGGATGGACCTACATGGGGAACATTTACTGTTGGTGGAGCATGGCTCACAACACATTTATGGGAACATTACTTATATACCCAAGACATTAATTTTTTAAAAAAAATATACCCGATAATAAAAGGGTCTGTTGACTTTTTTATGAGCTTTCTTGTAGAACATCCAAATGGAAAATGGCTGGTTACAAATCCATCAAATTCACCAGAAAATCCGCCTGAAGGTCCTGGGTATAAATATTTCTATGATGAGGTAACGGGGATGTACTATTTTACAACCATAACTGCAGGAGCCACCATGGACATACAAATTTTAAAAGACTTATTTAGTTACTATGGAAAGGCCACAGAGATTCTAAATAAAGATAGAGAATATGCAGATAAAGTATTAAATGCTAGGGAACGTTTAGTTCCTTCACAAGTAGGTAAAGACGGTACCTTACAAGAATGGATGGAAGATTTTGGACAGTTGGAAGATAAACACAGACATTTTTCGCATATGTATGGATTATTTCCAGGAAATGTACTTTCTATAGCAAAAACCCCTGAATTAATAGATCCAATTAAAGAGGTGCTTGAGCAAAGAGGTGATGGTGGAACAGGTTTTTCAAGAGCTTGGAAAATGGCGTTATGGGCGAGACTTTTAGATGGAGATCGTGCGAACTCCATATATAAAGGATACCTTCAAGAACAGTGTTATCTATCCCTATTTGCAAAATGTTATACTCCACTACAAGTAGATGGTACTTTAGGGGTAACAGCTGCTATTTCTGAGATGTTAGTTCAATCACATGAAGACGTTATTCAATTGCTACCAGCATTACCTAAAGAATGGAATTCAGGAAAATTTTATGGAGTATGTACACGTGGTGCTTTTGAACTCAATTTAGAATGGGAAAATGGTGTTACAAAAAAAGTAGAAATACTCTCAAAAGCAGGAAAAAAATGTAAAATTAGTGCTAATAATACAATAAAAGTTTTTTTAAATGGAAATCAAATTCAAATTAAAAGCAAAAATGGATACATAGAATTTCCTACTGAAAAAGGACAGATGTACAACTTAGAATATTAACTATTTTTCAAAAAGAGAAAAGACCATTTTTAAAATTTCCATCACATGCCTCTAGTAATTTATTTTTCAGTTCTTCAAATTTTCCGGGAAATTTTTCCGACAAATCGGTTTCCTCACGATAATCATCAAATAAAAAATATAGTTCAAATGCATCTTTTTTTAAATATGACCTTAATTTCCATCCATCATTGGTAATAAGTGTGGGACCTAAAAAGGAAGAATATACTACAAAGTTGTGTTCATCTTTATCACTTTCTCCAATCAATTCATTATAAAATGAAATACCATCGCTTTTATACTTCTTAGAATACCCTGTTATTTCTGCTATGGTAGGTAAAATGTCATAATTAGCTGTTAGTCGTTGACTTGTTCTTCCTTTTCGGATTTGTTGTGGCCACCTAATAATTAATGGTACATTAATTCCTCCTTCAAGATTACTTCGTTTTAATCCTGCTCTGCCTCCATTACCATCAAAAATATCTCCTCCTAAGTTACTATAGTACTTTTGTTTAAAATCATCAAAACGGTCTCCTGTTTGCATGTTGGTATAAGGCTTAAGAACCCTGCCTTCTTTACTATAATATAGCTCATGTCCATTATCAGCAGTGAAAATAACTATGGTATTTTCATCCAGATTATGTTGCTTTAATTTGAGCAAAATTTGGCCCACATTATCATCTAATAGTTTTACCATAGAGGCATATTCTTTTTCAATTTGAGTTAATCTTTCATCATTTATAAAATCAGGATGTACTGTAGGAATAGAAACTGGTCCATGGGGTAACTGAGTTGGAAAATAGAGGAAAAATGGCTCAGTTTTGTTGGATTCAATAAAGTTCATAATTCTATCCATGAAAATATTTTGAGAATATGTTTTCTTCCCTTCCATGTTCCAACGTTCTTCAAAATGTTCTTGTGTTTCTGGCTCACCGGATTTCGCACAATTTAGGTGTGTGTTACCTTTAAATTCCACAATTTTACCATTTTCAAATAAAAAAGGCGGATAAAAACCATGGGCACGTACATGGTCAAGATATCCCAAATAATAATCCCAACCATGTTGTTTTAGTTGTTTGTCTGTAGCCGAAAAGCCCCATTCTAATTTTCCAAATTGGGCAGTTTTGTAGCCCATACTTTGAGCAATTTCTCCTAAAAATGCTTGTTCTTTGGCTACAGGAGATAACTTTTTATTTAATGTATTTTCAATTTCACTCAAACTGGAACTACTCGTATTGATGTAAGCACCACCCTTTGTTATTTGAAATCCATCTTCATGACAATCATGAAGCCCCGTAATAAGCGAAGCTCTTGCTGGAGCACAAAGCATGTTAGAATATGCTCGTTGGAAATGTATTCCTTCCTGAGCTAATTTATCTATATTGGGTGTTTTAATAATATCTTGCCCTTCATGACCAAGTAATCCTATTCCCAAATCATCTGTATAAATTAGTATAATATTTGGCTTTTCTGATTGGTTACCTTTATTAGTACAGGCAAAACTAAAGAGGATAATAATAATTAGTAGAATAATTGTATTAAGACTTAATTTCATGTCATTTTAATTATTTATCACTCCACAGGTTTAGTTTTAATAGTGTCTATGAATTCATCATCCCTATTCCTCACTGAGAAACAGGGATTACAATATCTCCTGCATTTATTATAGGAGATAATATGAGTAATTTGATCGATGATTAGTTAAAATTCAAAACAGATTCTATGTCGATAGAATTTAAAATTAACTTATCTCCTAGGTTTTTAAAAAAACTACCAGATCGAAATCTAACATTGTACTTGCTACGATCAAAAGTTAGAGCGCTTAACCAAGAATTATTGTCTTTTAGCATGCTAAACTCTATTGGGTGAGAAATTCCTTTTATTGTTAAAATACCTGAAGCCTTTAATCCATTTGAAATTTTAGAAGAACTTAAAATCGTTAAAGAAGACTCATTAAATTTTTCAACTGAAAAAAAATCATCAGATTTTAGGTGATTCTCTAGTTTTTCTTTATAATTTCCTTGTAAATCTTCATCTAAAAGAGAAGTCATGTCAACAATAAATTTACCTTCAATTATTAAACCGTTTTTGAAAATTACATTACCTGATTTAAATTTTAAGGAGCCATAATGTGTTTTTGTAGTAATTTGTTTTCCAGTCCACTTTATTGAGCTGTTATCAATATTTAAAGTTGTTTTTTGAGCAGATAAAAACAAAGTTCCAAAACAAAATAGAAATAAAATAGATTTTAGCATTTGCACAAATAATATATTAATTGAACTTTAATAATGGAATATAAAATTAACTTCCTCTTCCTGTTTTTCTAACACCACCAGATTTAGCATTATTATTTTTATTATTAAAATTTTGTTTAACGCCTTTTTTACTAGCAGTTTTTTTTTCGGTTCTATTGCCAAAAAATTTACTTCCCATTTTTAGAATTTTTATTTGAATATTAAATTTACTAAAATCATCTTAGATTAGAATAATAATTGTTCAAAAAAACCTCCGATTTTTTCTTTTCTGTCTACAAAATGGATTTCAAGAATCCAATTCTTAATCTCACCATTAACACCTTTAACAAGCATTTTATTGAAATTATCAGGATGGATATAATTAATCTTATTTTCTTTTTCTAATTTCTCATGAGGATACTGACCAATAAGATGACCAGCAATTTCTCCACCAAATTCCCAACCATAATTAGAAGCTAATTTTACACAATATTCATAAAGTTGAGCTCCTGTTATTTCACTTTGGGTTTTAAAATATTTTTTACCATCATGCCAAGCCAGTTCAATATCTTTTTTAAGTTTTAATTTATAGGGATTATTTCCAACTACATAGGTCCTTCCAAAGTCAGCTTCCCATTCTTCAAAAATTGGCCCAAAATCTATAAACAAGATATCATCTTTCAATAAAAGCAGGTTTTCTGGATTTTCATTGTATGGTAGAAGTGTATTTTTACCACACCTAACAATTCTTTTATGCCAATACTTTTGAATTCTAAACATTTCAAAAGCCAAATTATAGATGTCAGTATTGATTTCTTCTTCACTTTTCCCTGGAATTAATAGTTCTCTTAATTCTATCTCATTGAATAAATTAGCTGCTTTTTTTTCGGCTTCAATTAAATTTTTAACTGTAGAGTTCATGAATCTTTTTTACAATTAATTAAATATAATTAAATTGTAATGGTTACTTTAAAATTCAACTATTTAGTAATTAATATTTTATGAAAAAAATACTTTTTATTTTTATTATATTTTCAGGATGTTTTATGAAAACAGATAACGCTTTAATAATAGGTCATCGTGGAGCCAAGGGCCATGTGGCCGAAAACACTTTAGCTTCAATAAAAAAAGCTATAGAGTTAGGAGCAGATGGTATAGAAATAGATGTGTTTAGATGCTTAAGCGGCGAAATAGTAGTTTTTCATGATAGTAGTTTAAGCCAATTGACTGATGGAACTGGTTTGATTGAAAAAAAGACACTAAAAGAGCTAAAGCAATTAAAAGTTTTGGGTACCCAAGAACAAATACCAACTTTATTAGAAGTCTTTGAATTAATAAACGAAAATGTTTTTTTAAATATTGAGTTAAAGGGCTCTAACACAGCTAAGGGCTCTTTAGAAATAGTAAAAAATGAATTATCAAACAATAAAGCTTTACATAAAAATATTTTATTTTCAAGCTTTAATTGGGATGAATTAAGAGAGTTGAGGAAGTTAGATAGCGAAATTAAAATTGCTTTAATCACTAATAAAGATCCTCTTTTAGCAATTGGACCAGCCTTAAGCTTGAATGCTAGCGCTATTAATCCTTTCCACAAAACATTAAACAAACAAAATACATCAGCTATTTATAAAGCAGGTCTAAAAATTTATACGTGGACAGTAAACACCAAAGATCAATTTACAAAAATGAAAAGACTAGGCATTCATGGAATTATTACTGATTTTCCAGAAAGAAGATAATTTTATTTATTTACCTCTATTTTAAATAAACTAGAAAGCAACATTATAGGCTGCCACTTTTTAGACTTTTTACAATAAACCAGATGACTTGTGCTTTTAGGCTCCAATAGCGTGCCATTTATGCCATGATCAATTATTTGATTTTTTGAATATTTTTGATCCATGGAAGTTTTAATATCACTAGAAAAGTAATCTAATTTAGTTACTGGAATTTTTTTAAATCCTAGTTTTTTTAAGCTAAAGTACCTGTGGTGACCGTCTATAATTACCATAGTTTTTGAACAGCATAAAATAGAAGAAAGAATGATGTATTCATTAAAAGATTTTAGAAAATTACTTATTGTAGAGGTATTCTTTTCAATAATTTTTTCGTGAGGGTAAATCAAATCTACATCTATCAATTCTAACCCTTTTATAATATCTGCATTAAAATCAATTGAGTACATAAAGCATGATTTAATGATAAGTAAAATCCGCAATTAGAATTGCCACTACAACTAAAGCTATAATACTTACGACAATTAAACCGTAAATGTTGTTGGAAATTAAAAAACTATTTTTTTTCATATTGTAAAAACATATAAGCAAAGTTAATGAAAAGATGTTATAAGCGATATTACATTTAGGTATTTTCTATGGATTTTCAGTAAATATAGATTGAATTTTATTGAACGAAATTTTGCTAATATTTGTTTTACTTTAAGTCTAATTGGGGTTTTTAATACAATTTAATGTTCCATTTATTTGGAGAATATTTTCATAAATCACACCTTGATGTACATAAATAATAGGAAAAGATAAAATTCCTCCGTAGCCACCTTGTGAGAAAATTTTTATGATATATGTAGAATCATCTAATGACCATGTCAATTTTTTTGATATATCTTCATAACAATTTAGATCACGATGGAAATATGTTGTGTTTTCTCCAGTTCCATCTTTATTAAATAAAAAATAACCTTTTTGCTTACACTCATCATAAGTCTTTTCTTCATCTGCCGTAGTATAACTGTAGTAATGCCATTTTCCTATTATAGGATCAAGAGATTTTTCATCTGTTAGTTCCTCGTCACTAGTACATCCTAAAGCAAAAACAAAAAAAATATAAAAGATGACTTTTTTCATGTTTCAAATTTAGAAATTATTTATTAATCCATTTTTTAAATAATAATAGGATTGTTTACCAATATTTATCCAGATAATAAAGACTACATAAGAGCAAGAAATTATTACAGAGCCTATTTATTGATAAATATAATATTATTTCTATTCTACTATTATTTCAAATAGGAAACCAAATTAGATTTTATAAAAATCAAAGTCACTTTTAATCAAAACAACAGTATGCATTAGTGTAGTGGCTAATTTATCATCTGAATTATATAATTCACCTTTTAAGGTTGCTATATTTTTCCCTTTAGTTACAACTTCAGCAGTAGCAATAACTTTCCCAGAAAATAAAGGCCTATGATGATGACTATGAAGATTTATCGAACTTGGATATATGGCACCTTGTGATTCATAAATTAAAAGCAAACTGGTTACATCATCTAGCATTGAGGTCATCTGTCCGCCTTGTACACTTCCATTAGGATTAAGTGTTTCTAATGGGAATTCTGCTTCTAATTTTAGAAAGCCTGCACTATATTCGATAAACTTAAAATTAAAGATTTTACCAGTTCCCCCATTGCTTCTGTGAAAATCTAAATACTTTTCAAAATCTTTTTCTTTCATTTTTAAACACTTATTCCTATTAAAAAATAAAGAGTAATTATAGTACATAAACCATGGAGAATTCCAATATTGACTTCTCTAGTTTGCTTATTAATAAAAGAAATTAATATAGAAATAGTTAGAGCAAAATGAAAAATGAAGTATACTATTAAAAATGGCTTATGAAGAGTTTCATTGTCAAAATCTGACACTACTAAAAGGGCAAAAATAGCAATTGAAAAAGCCGCTGCACCATACATTCTAGCCGCAGTAATTAGGGCTCCATTTGCTTTACTATATGAAGGGATGATTTTCGGATTAATTAACATAACTAATCCTACCAACAACTCAAATAATCCTGTAATTAAAATAAAAAGTTTCATGATTTTTTAATTTGAAAATGAAATTACATAATTAAAAAAATAGTAACTAATGGCAATTTTTTCCATTCTTTTTGTTCAAATTCGTATTTCATAATAACATTTTAAATATAATAAAAATCAACCTACAATAAGTAACAATGATACAAGCAATAATAAAAAGCTATAACACACCAGTATTATATAAAGATATAGTGCTGTATTAAGGGTGTAGATTGACAAGGGTTAGATAATTCTTATATTTAATAATGTGAAAAAATTTAAAAATCTAATAGTTCTTGGACCATTAATATATGCCCTTCATCATTTTGAGGAGCACATAGTGTTTAATTTTAGAGAATGGAGATTAAGGTATTTTTCAGATAATAACCCAAGTAGCACAGAAGAAATTTTGGTTACTCTCATTTCGCTACTCCTAATAACAATTTTTATTCATATAATTAAGAATAACAGGGGGAGCGCACACATTGTTTTATTTTATTTAATGACAACACAGGTTGCTAATGCTTTCTTTCATATATTTTTTAGCATTTACTACAATGATTTTAGTCCAGGGTTAATAACAGCGATATGTCTTTATATTCCTATAAATGTTTTAATTATTAGGTCCGCGGTTGAAGAGGGGTTTTTAAAGAACCGTTTGGAATTATTTGTGCTATCCTTTTTAGGGATAATGACTTTTGCGCTTTTTGAAATAATTGGGCCAGAGATTATAAGATACTCGATTTTACTATGTGCCTTTTATTATTTGTGGGGTAATTTAAAAATCCATGGAAAAATGGATTATAAAATAAAATAATTTAAAAGTTAATGTAATTAATAAATTTTAATGAAATATCTATTCCAAATTTTGGTTACATTATTAATATTGCCAAATCTATTAAGCTCTCAAAATGAAAGTAAACCTAATATAGTTTGGCTTGTTGCAGAAGATCAGTCTCAATATTTCTTTCCATTTTATGGGGACCAGTCAGTTAATTTACTAAATATTAGTAATTTATTAGAAAATGGAATTGTCTATGATGACATGAATTCTCCATATCCAGTATGCGCCCCAGCTAGAAGTGGTATTATTACGGGAATGTATCCAAATTCTATTGGAACTGGCAATATGAGAGCTTACAATGGGAAAACAAAAAAAAGAAGTGAAAAAGAAGCCTCATTAAACGTTCCGTATTATTCATCAAAATTAGCTGAAAACATTAAACCTTTTACTCAAATTTTAAGAGAAAAAGGATATTATTGTACAAATAACTCTAAAAGAGATTACAATTTTAAATTAAGAGATGAAGCTTGGGATGAGTCAAGTAATGATGCTTCTTGGGAAAACAGAAAAGATACGCAGCCTTTTTTTTCAGTTTTTAATTTTAATGTCACTCATGAGTCCTCAATTTGGAAGAGAGATAAAGAGGAACTCAAAGTGGATCCAAATAATTTAACTGTTCCCCCAATATTTCCGAATGATTCTATTTCTCGACATGCTTTAGCAGTAAACTATTCTAATTTGGTTGAAATGGATAGACAGATTGGAGAGATTATAAATAAATTAATAGAACAAGGTTTGTATGATAATACTTACATCTTTTTTTATAGTGATCATGGAGGCCCTTTTCCTAGACATAAAAGGGCGATTTATGAAACAGGCTCAAAAGTTCCTTTAATTATAAAGTTTCCTAAAAAAATTAAAATCAAAGAAAAAAGAAATTCAGACATGTTGAATTTCATTGATTTTGCTCCTACCATTTTATCTATTGCTGGAATTGATATTCCAGATATTTATCAAGGAAAAGCTTTTTTAGGTCCAGATAAATATAAAAATAAAAGACAATATTTGTTTACTGCTAGTGATAGATTTGATGAGCATCCAGACAGAATTAGAGCTGTAAAAAATAAAAGATTTAAATATATAAGGAATTATAATATCGACAAGCCTCATGCATTGGATGTTGGATATAGAACTCAAATGGCTTTGATGCAGCATTTAAATAAATTAAATAACTCAAATTTACTTTCACTAGAACAGAAACTTTGGTTTCAATTCCCTAAAAGTTCTGAGGAATTTTACGATCTGAAAAAAGATCCCTTTGAATTAAATAATTTGATTGGAGATAATAATTATTCAAAGGAATTAAATAATTTAAGGAAACAACTTGACAACTGGATGGAAGAAATAAATGATTTGGGTCATATTCCTGAAAAGGAATTAGCAAAATTATTAACTAAATAATTGCTTTTTTGACAGAATTTTCAAGAAGTTATATATTGATTTTTGTTATGCAAAAGATTCCTTTAGTTAAATCATTATTTAATATAATAGGCATGAGAACACTATATGTACGAATGTTTTTATTTAAAAAAATATAAAATATAAATCAAGAGAGTTCTCTATTTTATTCTTTAGATAGCGATAATTTACTTGGCAAGGAAAAGGTCACGAGTTCAAATTTAGTCATTGGCTCTCCTTTTTTACTTTTTTTTTTATAAATTTATTTTATGAAAAAATATTTATATCTATTGATTCTTCTATTTATATTTTCATGTGAATATGAAGATTATGATGACAATGAAAATTTCCAAACTCCTTTAGCTGAATGTATTGATGGTATTGCCAAAATTGATGGTACTGATCATGAATATTCTTGTTCTAATTATAATTTAATGGGACATGTATCACTTGAAGAAATGGATGCTGAAGCTGGTAATGATTGTTGGGGTTGGACTGACCCTGTTAGCGGTAAAGAGTATGCGCTAATGGGGTTAAATAATGGCACAGGGTTTATAGATATTTCTGACCCTACTAATCCAATTTATCTTGGAAAATTGCCAACTCAAACTGTTTCAACAATTTGGAGAGATTTAAAAGTATATAAAAACCACGTTTATGTGGTAGCTGATTTCAAGACTAGCCTTAGTGAAGAAGAAAAAAATCATGGTATCCAGGTATTTGATTTAACAAAACTTAGTTCTGTATCTAGCCCACCTGAAATTTTTACAGCTGATTTTGTTTATAAAGATCATGGTAAGGCACATAATATTGCTATAAATGAGGAGTCTGGCTATGCTTATAGTGTAGGATCTAACACATACTCAGGAGGAGTTCATGCAATTGATCTTAAAAACCCAAAAGAGCCGGTTTTTGCTGGAGGTTTTTCTGAAGGCGGTTATACTCATGATGCACAAATAGTCAATTATAAAGGTCCAGATCCTGATCACAAAGGAAAAGAAATTTATGTAGGAAGTAATGAAAATAAGGTTGTTATAATTGATGTTACTGATAAAAGTAATCAAAAAATAATAAGCACAGTTGAGTATTCAAAAACCCAGTATACTCATCAAGGTTGGTTTACAGAAAATCAAAAATATTTTATTGTTGGAGACGAGCTTGATGAATATAAAAAAGAAGTTAATAATACTAGATCAATAATTTTTGATTTTACGGATTTAGATAATCCTTTAGTCCATTATGAATTTTTAAACACAACAGATGCAATTGATCATAATGGTTATGTTTATAAAAATAAATTTTATTTAGCTAGTTATACTTCAGGATTAAGAATTATTGACGTTTTAAATATTGATCAAAAATCTATGATTGAAGTAGGGTTTTTTGACACATATAATGAAGACGAAAATTCAGGCTCAGCTTTTTCTTCTAGTTTAAATAGGGCAGGTCACTCCCAAGATGATGATCATGATAATCCAAAAAAAGGACATGCAGCAGAATTTAACGGAGTCTGGAGCGTATATCCATTTTTTAAAAGTGAAAATATAATTGTAAGTGATATTAATTCAGGATTATTTATTGTTAAAAAACAGAACTAAATTATCTTAATTTAAAATTCTTATTCTTTGAAAAACAAAGTCGTCTGACTCTTGAAAAATGCGTATTAATTGCTGTTTTCCCTAATCTTTAATTGATATATGATGCCAAAAGCAGCTATTAAAAGCCCAATAAATTCTCTAGTTCCTTCTAAATAGGGTTTGTCATAAACCATTTCGCCAAAAATCTCTTCCTTGTTTTCTGTTTCTAAATAGTCAATAAATAATGAGAAATGAAATGTGGAGTAAGCTAATAATGCTATTATTGTTAAAATTAAGAGATGTTTAGGAACAGGTTTGAAGTTGTTATATAGACATATAAGTGCCACAATGAAATATATAGAAAACCATAAAACACCATCGGGATCATTTAATTGTAATAGTGCAAAAATGATAAATACAATACATAGAATAAAATTAGTAATCTTTTTCTGCTTGCTTAATGGTTCAATATGTTTCACTTTTTCATATTGTTTTGGTTTCCACCTGATAGCATATACATAATCAAATCTGTAATTTCTTGTTCATTCAATCTATTAACCAAGCCTGCAGGCATTGACGATATTTTAGACAATTCAACATTCTCTAATCTATCTTTTCTAACATTTACCGTAACATCGGAAGCAAAAGCACTTATACTCACTTCAATATTTTTTTCATCTTCATTCATCTCGATACCTGTAATGACAGAACCATCTTCCATATGATAGTTTGAGTACTGATACCTGTCACTTATTGTTCCGGACGGATTGATAATTGCTTCACCTATCGCTCCAACCGAAAACCTCGAACCAATTTGAGTCAATTCAGGCCCCGAACTCCCTCCTTCTGCATTCATACTATGACATGAAATACACAATGAGGCTTTAAACATGTTCTTGCCGCTTTCAAAATTGGCGTTTTTATAATTCTTTTCATAAGCAGACATTAACAACTCAACTGTCCAATCAATACCAGGACCTTGTGGTTGTTTTACACCTTTCATGTAATCTGGCCTGCGTGCAGCAGCAATTTCTGTCAATTCTGAAAGGTAATCTCTTTCTTGTTCTGGAACATTTGCCAATGCTATTTTTTGGATCGCTCTAATAAATTTTAAATACATTTTACCACCAGCTTTTTGAAGCGCATCACCAAACCATTTAAAATAACGTTCCCTTGCTGTAGTTGACCAACCCTTTTGAAGGTAACTTAAACTTTTAGCATAACTAATATTGCGTTGATTTGGCATATTTGCTAACATATTTTCTACATCCTTTCCATATTGTTCACTTCTATTAGAAATATCACTAGATATGTAAATTTCCTTCATGCCTTCAGTAGAAGTATTCGTTTCCATTTCATGTAATGTCAACTCAACAATTTCTTCTACTTGTAAATAACTTAGAATCTTACACAATTCCATATTCACAGCTTCAGAACTTGCCAAATAGGCTGGCAAGAATATATCTTTAATTTTTACTTTTATATCGTTCGGCAAACTTCTATCCATTCTTAGCATCAATAAATCTACACCTCTAATAAAATTCAATTTTTTAGATTCTTCTAGATCTTGCCAATCAATATTTACCAAAGAATTCAGTGCTTCAACTCTACCAGCATCATCACCATGACGTGCAATTGCCAATGCCAACCCTACTGTTGTTTCAGAAGAATTCTCATTCTTAATTTCATCTTTCCAATGTGTATAATCTAGATGCTCTAAAGCCACTCTAGCTGAAAAACGAATCGTGCGATCTTTATAATCTAAATGCTTTACAATAAATGAAACCTTGTCAGCAGATGGTAAAGTGTGCAATGCCTCCAGTTCTTGTCTTAATTTTCGCTCCTTTTTTCCTTTTGAACGTTCTTTTAATTCTAATGCTTCAGACGGTAATTCGCCTTCATAGGTTACTCTGTATAATCCTGACTCAAGACGTCTACCGCCTGTTAAGAAATATAATGCTCCGTCATCACCCACTAACCCATTTGTTAATGGCAATGGAACACCAGAAATAAACTGAGTTACCTCAGCATCAAAAGAACTTCCGTTAGGAGTCAACTTTGCATGATACATTGTTCCATAACTCCAATCAAACAAATACAACCCTTTTTGATAGTATGCTGGAAAATTTAATCCTTTTCCATCTAATAATCCAGTTGGAGATCCCTGTCCTAAATTTGCAATACCTGAAAGGTTGTCAGGATAAAAATCTCTAAATTTTCCAGTTCCAGTTCTCCATCCGTAATCTGCACCACTTGTCACGTGATTTAATCGAATTGGTCTATACCAAGGCATTCCCAGATCATATTCCATATCAGAATCAAAACCAAACAATTCATTATCGCGATTAAAAGCAATATCATAGGTATTTCTTGTGCCTACAGCAATCAACGTCCAATCTTTACCTTCAAAATCTGTTTGTGCTACCCAACCACCTGGAGCTTTTCTTGAATTCGCATGTCCACTTGGATCTTTAATTACTGGCAACAAATTGTCTTCACCCCAAACCTCAGGAACACGACCATGTACATTACTAGGGATATCAGTATGATTTCCAAAAACCATATACATTGATTGACCATCTGGCGCCAGCACAATATTGTGTGGCCCGTGCTCACCATCACCTTTTACAGTCTTTAACGTTTTAACAGTATCTAACTCTCCATCACCATTAGCATCAATAATCTTATACAAACCACTTTGAATCTTTTTGTCATTCGAATTCACCAAGGCAAATAATTCATTATTGTGATATAATAAACCTTGTGCCAAACCAACATTCAAATCTAATTCCTGCACATGAAGGCTATCTTTATCACCTGATTTCTTTAGGGTAGCTTTATAAATACTCCCATATTGATCAGAAGCAAAGAAATTACCTTTGTCATCTTTAGCAAAACTCACCCAAGAACCCTGCTTGTGATCTGTTGGCTCATAGAGTTTAGATATAACAAACCCTTTTGGCAGTGTAATATCGCCTATGGTAACCTTTTCAATAATTGGTGTTTCATTGTCTGAATCTAGATTGCAAGAACAAAATAAAACACTAGTAATACTTAATAGTAATAGTGTAATTCTTTTCATAATATAGTTAGTGGTTTTTTGATTTTAAAGTTATTAAAATTCATGAAGCCTTTTAATTACTAAGTGGAGAAGATGGGACTCGAACCCACGACCTCTTGACTGCCAGTCAAGCGCTTGCTTCACCTACATCCCCTCGTAACATATTGTAAGTTAGATATTTAGTAGTTGCTAAAAAAATAGTGTTTAACTAAAGTGCCAAATAAGTGCCAAATAAAAGTATTTCATATCCAAAAGTTAGTAAACGTTATGACGGTTTATATTACATTGATTTTAAGCTAAACAACAAAAGAATAAGGATGTTTAGTGGTAAAAAGATAGGTTCTTCAACCAATCCAAATACATTTCCGTTAAAGTTTAGAAGAAATGAAACCATTAATTTTGCAAAGGAGGTTTACGATTATCTTGTTTCTAATAATTACAGCTTTGTTAAAAAACCTAATACCAAGTTAGAATTCTATGATTCTTTAATTAAAAAGAAGCTGTCAGAAAACCTTTCTGTTTCCTACTTAAAAGCACTTAAAGCTATAGCAAGATGTTTACATAAGGAGTTGGTTTCTAAAGGTCATATCTGCCCTGAATATGTTGATTCCTTGTCATTAAGGCATCGTAACAATACCAGCTACAACACA
>Ga0008649_10000910_pt1 | contig 24366 bp, 26 predicted proteins | sample SaaInlV_130m_DNA_2_FD_66601 | JGI IMG/M metagenome (GOLD analysis project Ga0008649, IMG submission 66601) | Marine microbial communities from expanding oxygen minimum zones in the Saanich Inlet - SI037_S2LV_130m_DNA | ecosystem: Environmental > Aquatic > Marine > Intertidal zone ... | reverse complement strand
TATGCACTGCGTGATGGATGGATCAAGCTTCACCATTCCAAATGAAACGCCCTGTGCGGACCCGCATGCAGGGTGTTGTGGGGAGGGCCGGGTAAAGACCGGCCCTTACCCGATTAGGCATTTGTTCATTAATCATCGTAAGTTAATTCCAGAACATCGTTATCAAGGTAGTCATCTATTTTGGGCTCACTATCAGTAACTTCATTAATATTTGTTACAATGGGCGAATATGGATCGGAGTTATCAATTAATGCGATAACACACCATTTCCCGGGATTCTTTGACGTTAAAGGTACATCCACTTCATTTGATGAACTGGTAATCAATCTTATTTTTCCATCATATTTCCCAAAATTATCATCATTTGATAGAAAACCTAAAAATCTAAATATATTGGTAGCAATCAAAATTACATCAACATCAGCTAAGGCCCCTATTGTGATAACTTCTTTATTGTCACCACCCACATTACCTACACCCATGTCTTTGTCTAAATGAATGTACGGCGATTTTTTCTTATTTCCCTTGCTCTGGAAAAATACATGTCCATCTTGCTTGCCATTTTTGGGACGATAAAAAGCATGTATATCTAAGTCTACCGCTGCATTCCATTCAAGGATTGCTCTTATTTTTGTCTCACCAGGTGTAAATTCAGAAAGCTCCATTCCAGACTGAGGAATTGCTACAGAATCACCTTGTTCATAGAGCACAATATTATTTGTCACTGATTTCTCCTACCATTTTCATAACTATCTAGCCAAACCTTTTGCCTTTAACTCTGAATATGCTTTATTTATTTGCTTTGATTCTTCGTCTGCCATTTGCTTAAGTTTTTCGCCAAGACCCGCTACTCGATCAGGATGATATTCTCGTATTTTCTTTCTATAAGCAGTTCTTACTTCATCTGGAGTTGCCGTTGGACTAATACCAAGGATCTTATAACAACCCTCTTTTGAAGAATATCCGCTTGTTTGTGATGTTTTATGTTTTGGCTCTTCTTTTTCCGCTTTTATATTGCCTCTACCATCATCTTGAATACTAAAGCTTCCAGAACAAGCCGGACATTTTCCTACTTTCTTAGGAATTGGAACTTTAATCCTGATTTTTTTCTTGCAATATGGGCATCGAATTATTTTAGAGTTATCAGATTTATATTTATTATTGGATTTCTTTGGTTCTTCAGGTTTTTTGTTTGTTGCTTTATCTGTTTCTTCTTTTTCCTTATCTGTCTCTCCATTTAAACTTACCCCCCATATAAAGCCTATTACAGCACCTAATTTTGTACCTGTTGGCCCAAATAGCGAACCTATAAAACCAAAGATTAAAGCGCCGATTACTCCCTGAACAATTTTCTGAAAAAACGCAATTATTATTATAATTGCAATAATGCCTAATACTATATCCAATGCAATTATCCCTAATATTTAACTATGAAAGTGAGTAAGACTTTTCTGCTTTTTTGAAATGTTTTGTTTTTGATAATTTATACCCAGATGCAACTTTGAACTTATCCATCACTTCCTTGCTCTCGAACCTGTAAAAAAGATAATCAGAATCCTCATCATTTTTCATTCTATGAGCACTCTCACTTCCTAAAACTACAATTAATTCGTCATATTCTGAAGGATTACCAAGGTCGAGATTCTTGGCATCCTTAGAGTTACTAAATTTTATTTGCACTTTCTTTTCATTGTATAGTGCGTCATATCCCATATTTGTTTTCTCAGAAACTTGCTTCAAACCATGAAAAACAACCGTGCATAAAAATTCGCCAATATCACCAAGTATCACATCAGACCGGACAATACCTACCGCTCTCAATTCTTGTAAAGTTTCAAAAAATTTCGCTAGGAGTATTTTTTGCTGATGATCCATATTTTTGCCTAACAGTTAACTATACAGAATTAAATACTATTGGACTAGACAGATTCTGTCTAGTCCAATAGTATTAGCATGATGAAATATTTTGTTACAAACATATAGGTATTTGATATTTATGAAAAGTAATGCCTCGCACGGTCTTTGGGATCGGTTTTTTATGCTCCTTGTAGAGAAGAAAATACCAGATAAGGCACGGCCTTGGTATGTGCGCAGGGTGGAGGAGTTGCAGGAGCACTTTAAAGGTAGAAAACCCTCAACGCTTACTGTTGAAGAGTTATCGATCTATTTTGAGGGGCGTTCACGTGAAAGCATGGAAGATTGGCAGTTTAAACAGTTGGTAGAGACAACGGAGTTGTTTTTGAAAGAGGTGGTACATGCGCCTGCTGCGACTGAATTTGATTGGCAATACTGGATAGCGGCATCTACAACGATTCCAACGGACCATGCAACGATTGCACGTGATCATTCAAATGTGGGAGAGCTATATCAAGCGAGAAAAGGTGATCTCTATCATCAGGTACACGCTGTTTTTGGTGCGTCATTAGATCGGATGGTTGAGTTGATTCGTCTACGGCATTATTCAATCAGAACAGAGCAGACCTATATGAGCTGGGTCTGCCGTTTTTTGGGGGGATATCTCGAGCATGATTTGGAGTCTATTGGGGCGGCTCAAGTGGAACAGTTTCTTACCTATCTTGCGACTCAGCGTAATGTATCTGTCAGTACACAAAATCTGGCATTAACTTCTCTGGCTTTCTATTTTAGGGAGGTGTTGCAGCGGTCAATAGCAGATTTAGAGTTTGCACGTGCAAAACGACCACGGAGGTTGCCGGTGGTGCTCTCCAGGGATGAGGTCAAGCGCCTGTTGAGTGAGATGGAGGGTGTTTACCATTTGATGGCGGGTTTGATGTATGGCACAGGAATGCGTCTGATGGAGTGTGTGCGGTTGCGCGTCAAGGATGTTGATTTTGACTACCATCAAATTACAGTGCGAGATGGAAAGGGAAAGAAAGACCGTGTGGTGCCACTGCCAAACCGATTTTCTGATGATCTGAAGCAACAGCTTGGGCAGGCAAAAAAGTATCACCGGGAGGATCTGAGAGAAGGGTATGGCAACGTCTTTCTACCAGATGCGTTGGAAAGAAAGTATCCCAATGCTTTACGTGAGTGGGGGTGGCAGTATGTTTTTCCCAGTGCACGGCTCTCGACCGACCCACGTAGCGGTATAACACGTCGTCATCACCTGCATGAAAACAGTCTGCAGCGTGCAATTAAAAAAGGGGCTACAGCAGCGAAGCTGACGAAACAGGTGAATAGCCATGCGCTACGCCACTCCTTTGCGACACACCTACTTGAGGCGGGGCAGGATATTCGTACAGTTCAAGAGCTATTGGGTCATGCGGATGTCTCAACAACAATGATTTATACCCATGTGCTCAACCGTCCTGGTGTTATGGGGGTGAAAAGTCCGGCAGATTTCTAAAATAAGCTCAAGCTCTTAGAATAAGCTCTAATCAACCGTCAATACGCGAATCAGATCCGTCCCCCCCGATTTCTGTCGATGACCGGCGGTTACGATCACAATATCACCGCTAAGCACATAGCCCATTGATTTGGCCTGAGCAATTCCGAAGGTAATCTTCTCGTCATCATTCAGCCCCTGTTTGTAGAGCATAGGGACCACTCCCCAGTTCAGGGAGAGACGTGTGGCGACCAGTTTGTTGGCGGTCAGTGCGAGTATGGAACAGCTAGGGCGGTGTTTGGAGACAAGACGTGAGCTGAAACCGGTCTCACTTAAGCTGAAGATCACGGCAGCCTTGAGGTGTTTAGCCATAGTAATGGATGCCTGACTGATGGCCTCTGTGATCTGGTTGGAGGGGTGTGGCTCAATTTTTTGCAGATAGCCATACTCTTCCAGAGAGAGTTCAGCGCGTTGGGCGAGGTTGGCCATCGTGAGTACTGCGCTGACAGAATATTTCCCCATAGCGGTTTCACCGGAGAGCATGACCGCTGAGGTGCCATCCAGGATCGCATTGGCAACATCGCTGGCCTCGGCACGGGTGGGTTTAGGGTTGTTCTCCATGCTGGAGAGCATCTGTGTGGCGGTGATCACCGGTTTACCTTTGGTGACGGTAGAGCGGATGATCCGTTTTTGCATACTGGGTACGTCGGCCAGTGGTAGCTCTACGCCGAGATCACCACGCGCGACCATAATGCCATCCGCAGCCTCGACAATCTCTTCCAGATTGCTGACCCCGGCCTTATTTTCAATTTTGGCGATAATGGGTACCTGGGCGTTGAGGTTAGCCAGTACCTCACGAATCTGGTGGATATCTTCGGCGGTCTGGATGAATGAGGCGGCCACATATTCAATGTCATGTTGTGCCGCAAAGGTCATCTCATCGATCACCTCTTGACGTTTGTTGGCACTGACGGCACTCATGCTGAGTTGTGTGTCCGGCAGGTTGACCCCTTTGTTGGCTCTGAGGATACCGCCATGTACAACGCGACAGAAAATGGTGCTATCGCTAATCTCTACCACCTCAAGTTCCATTGCACCATCATCCAGAAGGATGGGTACCCCGGTCTCGACCTCTTGATGGAGCGTGCTGTAAGTAGTGCTGATTCCGTTTTTATCGCCAACTCTCTCATCACTGTAGAGGTTGAATGATTCACCGCTACACAGCTCGATGAAATCCTCCTTGAGCGACCCGGTACGGATCTCAATGCCACGGGTATCTGCCATGATTGCCACCTGTTGGTTGACGGCACGGGCAGCGGCACGGATGCGCTCGACCCGGTCACTCTGATCTTTTCCGGTCCCGAAGGAGAGGTTTAGGCGGGCAACATCCATTCCGGCAGTGATCATCTGCTTCAGGCTCTCTTCATTGTCGCAGGCGGGGCCGATAGTGGCGATGATCTTGGTTTTACGCGGGATGGTCATAGTATTTTTGGGCCTGAGAGTTGATAGATTAGAGGAGGGGCTGATCGAAACCAGGGCAAATATTACGGCTATTGTATCAATATCAGCTGTTGCACTGTTTAGAGAATTACGGTGCTCGGACCGTCCGAGGCTCATTTTTGTAAGATACCGTGACCCGATGGAGGATGGTATAGTTTCCATATATTTTGTGCCTGCAGTGGCATTTTCTGGATAACCCACCATTAGTTGTTGAAAATAAATAGGATTAAATATGCTAGTTACCCCCATCCGTGGTCTTCGTCCCGCTCCTCAACGTGCTGAAGAGGTGGTGGCACCCCCCTATGATGTACTCAATACTGCAGAGGCGCGTGTGCGTGCTGATGGGCGCCCCAATAGTTTTCTCCATATTTCCAAGCCAGAGATTGACTTGCCTGAGGGGACAGACCCCTATGACCCAGCGGTCTACAGCAAAGGGGCTGAGAACCTGCAGCGGCTGATTGAAGACGGGGTGTTGATGCGTGAAGAGAAACCTTGCTACTACATCTATCGTCTGCGTTGGGAGGAACATGTGCAGACCGGGCTGGTATTCGGGTCTTCTGTTGCAGCTTATGATATCAATCGAGTGCGCAAGCATGAGTTTACCCGCCCGGTTAAAGAGGATGATCGGGTGCGCCAGATTACCGCGCTCAACGCACAGACCGGCCCTGTACTGTTGACCTACCGTGCCGATGATGCGGTGAAGGCGATCATTGATGAGGCTGCTGCAGGAGCACCGGCCTATGATCTGACTGCGGATGATGGTATTGGCCACACTCTTTGGGTGCTGGATGATGATGCCAAAATTGAACAACTCAACCAAATTTTTGATGCCACTGATGCACTCTATATTGCAGATGGTCATCACCGCTCTGCCTCGGCCTCACGGGTCGCGAAAGAGAATAGCAATGAGAGTGCGCAGTACTTCCTCTCAGTTGCCTTTGCCCATGATGAGATGAAGATTCTCGATTACAACCGGGTGGTGCGTGATCTGAATGGTCTTTCTGCAGATGAGTTGCTGGCAAACACAGCGGCAGCATTTGATCTGGAGATGAGCGCAGAGGCCGTTCGTCCTGCCAAGCCAACCCAGTTTGGGATGTATGTGAACGGACAGTGGTATCGTCTGGATGTACATAGTGAGCGGGTACCAGCCGATGATCCGGTTGCTTCACTGGATGTGAGTCTACTGCACAGTAATCTGATTGAACCGCTACTGGGGATCAGTGATCCGCGGCGTGATGACCGCATCGATTTTGTGGGTGGTATGCGTGGTTTGGGTGAGTTGGAGAAGCGGGTCGATTCGGGCGAGATGGAGGTCGCTTTTAGTCTCTATCCCACCACTATGGAGGCGTTAATGGATGTGGCAGATGCCAATGAGGTGATGCCCCCTAAATCGACCTGGTTTGAGCCTAAACTGGCAGATGGTCTGGTCTCTCACGTACTGGATTGACGGTTTATGGCCCCCTGAAAAGGGGGCTTTTTACGTGAGATTTGTATCTGATATTTTTATGGGCTCTACGCACGTTCGCTGGCAGAGGCGATCTCTTGTGTTGAATAGGAGAAGACTGTAGCACTCTTTTCTCCACTCCCATCTCGTGCAGCGTCTCGTACAGTATTAGTGCGAGGGGTGTTGTCAGAGGCGGTCAGCCAGTAGGCGGTACTCTTCTCCAGAAACTCGTTGATGGGCAGATTGTGGGTGCCGTCACAAGAGAAGTTCAGCTCAACCATACCGGTAATGATGTTGAGTGAGGCACTGCGTAGATAGATGTTCTCATCGGCAAGCCGTAAAGTCTTGAAAAGTTCGAATGCTGGGATGATCTGTTCAGGCAAGACCGTAGACATGCTGGAGAGTGGTTGCCGGTTGGGAGAGTTGGATGAGGTTAACTGCTCCAATGTAAACATCGAGTCATGATAGGGGCTATCGATAAAGCGTACTGTTGCAGTGGAGCGTGAGTAACGTAATTGAACAAAGAAGGCCCCGTGGTTGAGGAGTAACCACTCTGCGTTCTGGTGGACAAAGTCGATCTGTTCTTCCATCGGGGTGATGGTCCGTGTCTGTGCAAAAAGTTGCTGACGGATCGAAGGGTCCCCTTTGATTTGGGTATGGTTTTCCGCATGGAATGCATTTCTCTTTGAGGCATTACCGCCACCGTCGAAGTCAATAGCGATGATCGCAAAAACTTTGCCTTCGATACGTACCGCTTGCAGTGCTGTCATGCAGGGTAAGTTGGTTTTTGTGCTGGTGTAGAGACGTGAGAGGAAAAAGTCCTGATTCTCGTCCCACTCTACAAAGTATGGGCGAAGGGATACATCCTTTCCAATATCTGTTGGATCACAGCCGGTATGGCTGATGGTAGGGGTCTGTATGATGCCTTTGGGTGATATGAGATAACAGAGGGCATATTGAGGAATCTGCTTGATAGAATCGAGCAGAGCGTTCGCGAGCTGTTCATCTGTGAGAGTGTTTTGTGACCACTCATTGGCACAGTGTTTGGCGATACTTTTAAGCGGTGTAGAGATCCAGGAGCAAAATAGCTCTTGTTGTTGATTGATGGTACGGATGATCTGCATAAAAAAGCCCCTCCAGTGGCCCATCTATTCAAAGACTATTCACCAAGTAATAAGGTGGCAATCGAGGAGAAAGTAGAAGCATCGAGGCTGACAAAGAATGCCAATACCACCAAGCTGACCGCAGTCAGGCCATAAAATATACCAACTGCAGTTGTCAAAAACATATCCACTGTAAACAGTGAAGTACTATTTTCTTCTCGTTCAATCACGCATTTGACTTTACGCATGAACATACGTGGTTTGAATACGCATTTGTACGTATTTTCAAAGTGACACCATAATTTCTCCACAGTCAGTCACCATTTCACCGACTATAACTCAGGGGTCCCTAAGGAGCCCCTTGCATGGACACCTGACGTGGTAACGCTTTTGCTTGTGTTGAATCGGATGCTCTACAGAGCCAGCTTTGAGCGCGGATTCTCCCAGTATATCGATCTGTACCAGCTCTCTTTTTCAGATCAGGCTGAGGCGCTGAAAAGCCCCTCATCAGGAATCAGAGTGCCACGAAGTGCTTCGATAGAGCTTTGGCGCGCTTCATCATTCATCTCATCATACTCTTCAAGTAGAGCGAGCAGTTCTTCAAAGCTGCTCTCATCGATATTCAGGCCACCGCCCTCTTTACCGGTTGGAGGTGGACCCATACCACCGCCAGGAGGAGGCCTGCCTTGTACTCCAGCCATTTCCCCTACGGTACGGGCATCAAAACCAGCACCGGACATAGCCTGAGCCATCTCCCGTCCCGGTTGAATTCCGGCCTCACTGAATGCACTGACAATAGACTGTGCATCCGATTGGGTCAGGTTGCTTGCATCGTATTGTTCCAGGGTCTGATTGATCAACTCTTTTTGATCTGTGGTCAGTGGTGTACTGAATGACCCACCACCTCTTCCGCCTGGGGGCATCGGCATCATGCCGCCTGAAATACCGTCTATCATGGTCATAACTCCTTAAATCAAATTTATATTAATTGCATATTAGTAACGGCAATTGGTGTGCCTAAATAAGGTGTGAAATGTGGAGAAAGTGTGAAGGTTGATAATTTCTGGTATATAGCTGATAACTAACATTTTTTATGAGTGCAATTTAAGTTGCGTAGTGTGCTGCCGGGGTGTTCGGAAGAAAATGTGCATGAGTTGAAAAATGTGGAAGATGCGGGTTGCCGCATTGGATGGCAATTATTGCCGCTGATTGGGCAAGTTATGCCTTGTAGACTGAGCTGGCTGAAGAGGGATGGATGATAACGGTTACGTATAAGGCCGGTTTAAAACTGAGTATTCTCATTATTTATAGCTTTATAGGTTGACTTCGATTTTTGTTCGACTATTATTCGAACATTATTCGTTTTTTGGATGGCGTGATGGATCGGAGAGAAAAACGTGAACTGCGTGAGCAGGAGATTGTAGAGAAGACGATCAGTCTCTTCTCGCAGCAGGGTTTTTTGGGTGTACGGATGTCCGACATCGCCAAACAGACCCAATACTCGATGGGTACCATCTACAGCCACTTCGAAAGCAAGGAAGACCTATTGGTCGCCTGCGCCCATGAGTTGGTCAAGGATCATCAGCGGCTGTTTGAGATGGTACGGGAACAGTCAATCCCGACCATTGAACAGATCATCTCTCTGGTGCAGGGGGTGTGGACGGTAGCAACCCGTTTCCCGGACCTGATTGAGATCGAGAATCTGTCCCTGATGCACTCGATCTGGAAACGGGCCACCGAGCAGCGAGTGGAGGCCTATGTACGGCTCCATGAAAATCTGGCGCAACATCTGCGAGTGATGGTGCTGGAGGCGATTGGGCAGTGCATTGAAGGCTATGAAGATCTTGAACAGGATGAGCTGGAGAAGATGGCAGACTATCTGACCCACGGTCTCTGGGGGCTGTCAGTGGGGCTCTCCACCATTGTGCAATCAGGCTACGCGGCCTCTCAGTGTCAGGAGAAGGAAGAAGAGGGGGGGATTGAACACTTCTTTGCGACCAACTATATCAATATGCTCAAGGGGTATGGCTGGCGAGAGGAGAGTCCGGAAGTCGTGTTTGAACGCTGTAGTCAGATTTCAGAACAACTCTTGGCACAGAGTGTCTGGTTTGCTCCGAAACGATCTGGAGAACAGTCATGAAAAGAGCCTTACTTTTACCACTATTGGCAGTGACCACCCTTAGTGGCTGCACAGTGTCCGGTTTGACGCTGACTGAAGTGAAAGTTGCCGCGCCTGAACGCTACACCGCGTTGCCGGGTGAACAGGGGCCAACCTCCATCCAGGCAAAACAGAATGTGGTGGCTGGGCAGCAGATTCCACAACAGTGGTGGCAGCTGTTTGGTTCAGAGCCGCTCACGGGGTTGGTTGAACAGGGGTTGAAGAACAGCCCAACCATTGTCGCAGCAGCAGCCCGTCTGCGTTCAGTTGAGGCGCTCTATCGTGCACAGCAAGAGAGTGTACAGCTGCCGACAGTTGATCTGTCGCTGGGGGCCAATCGCACGCAGAGTTCTGGTGCAACACAAGGGCATATGGGTAGTGGTAGTGTGCTCTCCATCCAAAATGCCTCGCTACAGTTCAGCTACCGGGCAGACCTGTTTGGTGGAAACCGGCAGCAGCTACTCGGTGCCGGGGCAGCCGTTGAGGTGGAACGTTACAAGGCAGAGCATACACGGGTGGCGCTGGCAGCCAATATTGTGACTACGACCATTCAGCTTGCCTCCCTAGAGGCGCAGATTACCGCGCTACAAAATATTATTGAAGATGAGAGTGCCCATCTCGCAGTCACCGAACAGCAGTACCAGATCGGGGTGATTCCCAAGAGTGATCTGTTGAGCCAGCGAGCCTCATTGGCACAGACGCGTACCCGGATGCCAGCTTTGAGACGTGCGCAGGCATTGGCACAGCACCAATTAGCACTGTTGATCGGGACCACTGCGGGTGAGGCTGATATCCCCAAGTTTAGTCTCGACAGCATTACCTTGCCACAGACCGTACCGCTCAGTTTGCCCTCTGAACTTACCCGTCAGCGTGCCGATATCCGTACAGCAGAGGCGCTGCTACAACAGTCGGCAGCGGCAGTGGGTGTAGCAACCGCAAACCGCTACCCTACCTTAGACCTGAGTGGCAGTTTTGGCACTGAGGTCAATCAACTCTCGGATCTGCTGAGTGGTGGCTCCGCTGTGTGGGGGGTGGGTGCCGGGCTGCTTCATCCCCTGTTTCATGGTGATGCGCTCCGGGCACAAGAGGCCTCTGCGGTTGCCAGCTATGATCAGTTGGCTGCGGAATACCGACAACAGGTGTTGATGGCGTTCAGAGAGGTGGCCGATGCTCTACGCGCACTGCATCTGGATAGTGAGCAGTTGGCATTGACCGAAGAGGCAGATCGTCTGGCCTCCGAGACCTTGAAACTGGTTGAGCAGCAACATAAACAGGGTGCCGTGAGCTATCTCACTCTATTGAATGCACAGCGCCTGCTTCAACAGTCCAGAATTGATTTGATTCAGGCTCGTGCAGCACTCTATGTAGACAGTGCAACATTGATGGTCGCTCTGGGGGGCGGTTGGTGGAGTGAAACTGAGTCAACAGCACAGGCAGTACAAATTGAGCAAGGAGCTGACAAATGAAAACGACCAAAAGAATGGTGATCATGTTGTTGCTGATCGGAGTCCTGTTTGGCGGGATCTTTGGCTATCAGCAGTTCGTTGCCTCAATGATGCAACAGTTTCTCGCATCCAATACCAACCCGCCGGTAACGGTAACGGCGATGCAGGCACAGCATGAAAGCTGGCAGCCACAACTCTCTGCAGTTGGTACACTGCGTGCGTTGCAAGGGGTGAAAATGCGTTCTGAGCTATCCGGTATTGTAGAGAGGGTCCACTTTAAGTCGGGTCAAATTGTGAAGCAGGGTGACCTGCTGCTGGAGCTTAATGATGATGAAGAGCGGGCACACTTGCAGGCATTACAGGCGAGCCGCAAGTTGGCAGAGATTAACCTGAGCCGTGATCGTCAGCAGTTGAAGATTAACGCAATCAGTCAGGCCAAGCTGGATTCGGCTGAGAGTGAACTGAAGAGTCGTCAGGCGCAAGAGGCACAGCAGCAGGCGATTATCCTCAAGAAACAGATTCGCGCCCCTTTCAGTGGGCAGCTTGGAATCAGCCAGATCGATATTGGTCAGCTACTCAATCCGGGAGAGGTGATTGTCACCCTGCAGAATACGCAACGCCTCTATGTAGACTTCAATTTGCCACAGCAACAGCTAGGGAAACTGCGTGTCGGGCAACGTCTGACCCTGCGTACAAATGATGAGGTTGTTGAGGGGGTGATCAATACGATCAATGCAGAGGTAGATGTGCGTACCCGTAACGTGCGGGTAGAGGGTGTTATGGATAACCAGCAAGGGCGGTGGCTGCCGGGGATGTTTGTCCATCTCAAAGTGGACAGTGGTGAACCACAAACACATCTGACATTGCCACAGACAGCAATCAGCTATAACGCCTACGGGGCTACACTGTTTAAGGTAGAGCCAGCCGCAACGGAAGATGAAAATGCGACTGCACAACAGGTCTTTGTGATTACGGGGGCACGTCGTGGAGATCAGGTGGCAATTTTGGATGGGATTGTAACCGGTGATCAGGTGGTGACCAGTGGTCAGATGAAGCTGAAGAATGGTACACCATTGATCATTGATAACACGCTTGAACCCAGTAACGAGACCGCGCCGACACCACAGGAGCAGTAGGGCCATGAACTACACAGACCTCTTCATTCGTCGTCCGGTTTTGGCAACGACAATCAGCTTATTGATCCTGGTGCTGGGTATTCAGGCGATCTCCAAGTTGGCGGTACGCCAATATCCAGAGACGCAGAATGCCTTGGTGACTGTGACCACAGTCTATTACGGAGCAGATGCCCAGACTGTTGCAGGTTTTATTACCCAACCACTGGAGACAGCAATCGCACAGGCCGATGGGATCGACTATTTGACCTCTACCAGTGTCAGTGGAGTCTCTACCATCAGCGCTACCTTGCGTCTCAATCATGACTCTAACCGCGCACTCACTGAGATTAATGCCAGAGTCAACTCGGTCAAGAACCAGCTGCCCGCTGAGGCGCAACAGCCGGTGTTGACCGTGCAGGTTGGTGAGTCGATTGGCTCGATGTATATGAGCTTCTCCAGTGATCGTCTGCTCAATAACCAGGTGACGGACTATCTGATGCGGGTGGTGAAGCCGCAGCTGGATGGAGTGGAAGGGGTGCAGAAGGCGGAAATCCTCGGGCAGCGTCGTTTTGCACTACGTGCCTGGCTTGATCCGGCCCGGATGGCAGCCTATGGACTCTCTGCAACGGATATCCATGCCGCACTGGCAGCCAATAACTACCTCACCGCATTGGGGAGTAGCAAGGGGCAGATGGTCAGCGTAGATCTTAATGCGGCGACCGACCTCCACTCTGTGGATGAGTTTAAACGGCTTGCTCTATGGGAAGAGGAGGGGGCCATTATCCGTCTGGAGGATGTGGCAACGGTGGTATTGGGTGCAGAAGATTACAACCTCACCACCGCCTTTGATGGTGAGAAGTCGGTCTTTATCGGGATCAATGTGGCACCGGATGCCAATGTGCTGGAGGTGATCCAGCGGGTGAAACAGCTTTTTCCACAGATTCAGTCCGAGATGCCCAGCGGTCTGGTGGGTAAGATTGTCTATGATGGCACCAAGTTTATCGACAGCTCGATAGAGGAGGTGATCAAGACCTTATTAGAGGCGCTGTTGATCGTCACCGTGGTGGTATTTCTCTTTCTCGGTAGCTGGCGTGCCGTGGTGGTGCCCCTGGTGGCAATTCCGCTCTCACTGGTGGGGGCCTTCTTTGTGATGCAATCTTTTGGCTACACCATTAATTTGCTGACGCTGCTCTCATTAGTGTTGGCGATTGGTCTGGTAGTGGATGATGCCATCATCGTGGTCGAAAATGTGGATCGTCACATGCACGAAGAGGGCAAGTCCCCGATGGAGGCAGCGCTGATGGCGGCGCGTGAACTGGGTGGCCCGATCATTGCGATGACGGTGGTGTTGATTGCCGCCTACGTGCCGATTGGCTTTCAGGGTGGGTTGACCGGTGCGTTGTTTACCGAGTTTGCCTTTACCCTAGCGGGAGCGGTCACCATCTCTGGTGTTGTTGCGTTGACCCTCTCACCCATGATGGCTTCGCGTATGTTCAAACCGGGACAGCAAGAGTCTGCGCTGGTGCGTTGGGTGGACCGGCAATTTGGACGCTTGCATGGAGGTTATCAGCGTAAATTGAGTGGCACTCTGGAGACCTGGTCGGTGATGGCGGTGATGGGGTTGCTGCTGCTGATTGGTGTGGTCTACCTGTTTGCTACCTCATCCTCTGAATTGGCCCCGGAAGAGGATCAGGGGTTGGTGTTGGGGCAGGTGGTTGGAGCACCCAATGCTACCGCACAACAGATGGCCAGTTATGCGGATCAGGTCTATCAACTGACACGAGATCTGCCCGAGTATGATCAGATGTTTCAGTTGACGGGAATTCCAACCACCAATCAAGGCATCGCTGGTGCAGTCTTTACCCCGTGGGAGCAGCGAGAGCGCAGTGCCGCTGAGTTGCAGCAGATTCTTCAAGAGCGTTGGAATGGGATTGCCGGTGCCAAGGTGGCCGCTTTTCAGATGCCGGCACTGCCCGGTTCAGGCGGGCTACCGCTGCAATTCGTGGTCAAGACCACAGAATCATTTGAGCGCCTCAATGAGATCGTGATTCAACTGTTGGAAAAGGCACAGGCGACAGGGATGTTTTTCTTTGTGGATGCCGATCTGAAGATTGATAAACCACAGAGTACACTGGTAGTGGATCGGGATATGGCAGCCGATCTGGGGCTTACTCAACGTGATATTGGTGCTGCACTTGGGGGGGCGCTGGGTGGTGGTTATGTCAACCACTTCTCAATTGGTGGTCGTTCCTATCGGGTGATGCCACAGGTAGCGCAGCAGGATCGGCTCAATCCAGAACAAGTATTGGACTACTATGTACGTACGCCATCCGGTGAGATGGTGCAGGCCTCAACCTTTGCAACCGTTGAACATAGCGTGGTGCCAGAGTCGATCAACCGTTTTCAACAGCTCAACAGTGCCACCATCTCGGGGGTCTATGCTCCTGGTGTGAGTCAGCAACAGGTGCTCGACTTTATGGTCAATGCACTTAATGAGCTGGCACCGGCAGGCTATAGTGTCGATTATGCCGGTGGCTCTCGTCAGTATATGCAGGAGTCGGGCGGCTTTGTCTTTACCATGCTGTTTGCCATTGTGATCGTCTTTCTGGCGCTGGCCATTCAGTTCAACAGCTTCCGTGATCCGGTGGTGATTCTGGTCTCCGTACCGATGGCGCTATTCGGTGCGCTGCTGTTTATCAACGTCGGGCTGGCAACCATCAACATCTATACCCAGGTAGGTTTGGTCACCTTGATGGGGTTGATCAGTAAACACGGTATCCTGATAGTGCAGTTTGCCAATGAGCTACAGCTTGCCGGTCGCAGTAAACAGGAGGCCATTGTCGAAGCCTCCTCAGTACGGCTACGCCCGATTTTGATGACTACTGCAGCCATGGTATTGGGCGTGATCCCACTGGTGATGGCCAGTGGAGCCGGGGCAGCAGGACGTTACTCTATGGGGTTGGTGATCTTTACCGGGCTATCGATTGGTACCCTGTTTACTCTTTTTGTAGTCCCGGCGGTCTACATGATGGTGGCGAAAGAGAGAAAGTCTGAGAGTGAGGTATCAATAGTTGTATGAATTTCCTTCATGTACCCGAAGAGTCGTGAAGGGATGAGTCGTGATAAAGTGGAATGATGCACAATCCACTGATCCCGGAGATCCTTGTACTCCTACACGACCATCCAGATGGGATCAGTGAGTATGATCTGATACAGGCGCTGGAGGGGCATGCTGCCTTTAAAGAGCTGGAAGAGGATAATACCCTCTCCCTGTTTCAAATCCACTTTCTGGTAATGAATGCCCTCTACACCTTGCAGCAGCAGTTGTGGCAGGAGGAGCAGCTCTGTCTGGAGGTCTCTCCACTCAAAAGTTTTCTGACTACGACCAATCAACAGCAGAGTGATGGCGCAGCGCTGATTGCAGATTGTTCCAACCTGAGTGGCTACTATTGTGACTGGGATAACCTGGAGGGGATGACTGAAGAGGAGGTAGAGCAACTGCTCGACAGTTTCTGGAACCGTTTTGTGGTGGAAGATCTACGTGGCCCGGCACTGCTCACTCTGGGGCTGGAGGTAGGCTGCAGCCAACAGCAGATCATCCAGCGTTATCGTCAATTAGCAGCAGCCCACCATCCGGATAAGGGGGGAGACCCCAAGCAGTTTATTGAGATCCGCCAAGCTTACGAGGTATTGAGTGTATGAGTATGATGCGCATTATAGAGTCTCCTATTGGTCCCGTTCGATTGGTGGTGTCACAGGGGACGGTGATCCAGATTGATTTTCATTGGGAACGTGTTTTATCCGAAGAGCTGACAGCAACCAAAGAGCCTCTAGAGGATCCTCTAGAAGAGTTTCTAGAAGATCCCGTGTTGGCTCAGGTAGAAACAGCACTGACCGATTACTTTCAGCAACCCCAACCCCTCCAGCAGATCCCTTGTGATCCACAGGGGACACCGTTTCAACGAAAGGTGTGGCAAGCACTACGTGAGATACCGCTGGGGCAAGTGATGACCTACGGCGAACTGGCAGAGCAGTTGGGGAGTAGTCCTCGTGCAGTGGGGGGAGCCTGTCGCAACAACCCGGTACCCCTGATTATCCCATGCCATCGAGTCATCTCAAAAAACGGAATCGGTGGCTTCTCCGGGCAGTGGGGAGAGGGGGAGAAGGTCAATGTGAAGCAGTGGTTGTTGAGGCATGAGCAGGTTCTCACCTACGTGACGTGATAGCATAATCTGTTTTCAATACTCCTCATGAGCAAACTAATCACGCTATCTTTAACACTCCTGTTCGCTTTCTCCAGTGCAGCTGTAAGCGTTGGTGGTGCTGTAGAATGTGCGTAAATTTTACCTATATTAATGATGAGTTTTTTACCGATGAAGCAAACGATTGAAACAGTGATTAATTTAATGGCAGCCTCTGCCATTACGGCGCCAAAAGCGGGCGGCAAGGACTGCCTGGAGATCGTCGCCTTGACAGAGGAAGAGGATCTGAAGCGAATAGCCGATGAGATGAGAAAGTATGCACACAATAGCTCGAAAGAGAATTACTGGCACCGTGATGCTGCCAATGCAGAGAACGCACAAGGGTTACTGTTGATTGGACTGGCAGGCCCGGTGACAGCAGGTTATGACTGTGGTGGCTGTGGTTATCAAACCTGTAATGAATTCGAGCAGCAGCGTGAAATGAAAGAGTTTGAGATGGGGTACAGCGGGCCACATTGCATCATGCGAATGATGGATATAGGCGTGGCACTATCATCTGCCGCCAAATCAGCCAGTATGCTGAATATCGATAATCGCGTTCAACAGCGGGTCGGCGCAGCAGCACGAGCTTTGGGCTATATCGAGTGTGAAGTGGCAATGGGCATCCCGATCAGTATCAGTGGGAAAAGTATTTTCTACGACCGAAAGACCCCATCAAAAGCGGCCTTGGCTAAAAGTAAGGAGTAGCTGGTCACTGCTTGATCTGTTTCAAACAGCTTGCTACCGCTTCAATTCTGTTTGCAATGGAGTGTTTGCATATCTGTTCTTGCTGGAACTGACAAAGGCGTTATGTTTCACCAGCAAAGTTCACAGATGAGGGGCAAGAGATCTGGAGGGTAGAGAGGGGCTGGTTTCAGTAGGTAAGGGAAAATTGTCTGGAATTACCAACCGATCATTTGCGAGGTGGATGAATGTACACGTACTCCAGAATCACTCGCCATTGCTCCAATTTCTGTTCCCGATTAAGCATCGCCATCGCCGGGCTGGTGGAGGGGAGGCGGTGTTGTGGTATCGCGGTATAGAGTGAGGGGAGGTTGGGCAATACCTGCTTGCGGTAGGTCTCTTCAGCCTTGCTCCCATTAAAGAAGAGTGCATTGATCTGTGGGTGGTTGCTGAAGAATTGTTCAAAGTTGTTCGCTTCTATCGATTCTGCTGTGATGGCACTGTCGAGACTGCCGGGGCGTTCACAGCTTTTCATTACGTCCCATAGGGCGACCTGGTGTTGTTTCAGTAGTTCAGTCCGCTCCGGGTAGGAGAGTTGCTGCGACTCTCCAGTCAGCAGTGTGGTGATGATGGGCCAGAAGCTGTTGCGGGGGTGGGCGTAGTATTGCTGCTGTTTTAGTGATTCGACGCTGGGGGCAGAACCTAGAATCAGTATCTGTACATCATTTTGCTCTATCGGTGGAAAGCCTTCGACTTGATCGAAATTCATGGTTCCGGTTTTCGGCAGAGCAGGTGGATATAGCGCCCCATATCACGGTAGGGTGGTTGATAGCGCAGTGCCAGCTCCTGTTCGAGTACATCTTCCAGTGGGATCTTGTTGCGTGGGGCTGCATCCAGCAGGTCGTAAAAGGTACGTACTCCACTATGAGAGAGAATTGATAGCCCTAACGCTTGAAGCCATTCGATTACCTGAGTTGGGTCTAATGGGTTAATCGGGGTGAGACTGCCGGGGTCTCCTTTGAAGTTGTTGCTCTTTACCTTCTTCAGATTGCCTCGGACTAGGTTGCGCAATCGAATGCCGTGGATGTTGTAGAACATTAACGACAGTGTGCCACCGGGTGATAACATGGATGCCAAGGTGGTCAGTACAGTGCGTGGATCTTCACACCACTCCAGTACGGCATGGTTGAGGATCAATTCAAAAGGTTGCTCAGTCAATTGAGGCAGTGATTGGATTGAGCCGTGGATAAATTGTCCGCTAGTCTCTGCGGTTGTGAAGCGCTCGGTTGCCGCTTCGATCATCTCTGAAGAGAGGTCATTTAGTGTCAGTTGATGTCCCTGTTGTGCCAACTGCAGTGCAAACTGTCCCAGTCCACATCCTGCATCGAGAATAGAGACGGCATGTTGGCTCAGTTCAGGCAACTGCTCTGCAAAATCAGCCTTTAATACCTGTAGACGGATCTTTCCTTTTGGGGAGTGGTAGATCTTGTTTTGAAAATGAGCACCTAAACCGTCAAAGTTACGGTCTGCCGGTTTAGCTGTGGTCACGGTGTGACTGTGGTCAACAACAAGAATTTAATCCGGTAGTGCCTTCATCGGCCTTGAAATCTGGTACATGCGCTGGTTCATCTGTCCGGTAGCCTGGTTGATGAGTCCCATCTTCTGGTTCATGGATTGAATCGTCTCCATTGCTGTTGTACCCAACCCGTTGAGGTGGTCAATACTTTGGGTGATCTGTGCGACCTCCTGCTCCATGCCACCAACATGCTGGTTGATCCGCTTCATGTTGTCGAGTACATGATGCATATGGGATACGTCGTGGTTCATTCGAATGACATCCCGGGTCATAGAGGTCATCTGTCCAGAGATTACCACGGCACGGGTGTTCATTTTCTCAATACTCTCTACAATCTGGATAAATTGGTTGGTGAGTTGAGACATGTAGACACCAATCACGATCACAAAGATTAGTAGCAGGGTGCCTATACTCTGTACCAGAATGGCGGTCTTGCGGGTCGAACTTTCTGACTGGATGCGGTGTTGTTCGGTCTCTTCATGGAAGTCACACATCTGTGCGTAGAGTGAGCGGGAGACTTCAAGGCTGGTTTTAGAATCCATCATGGCATTGGCACCATATCGTTAAACATTCGGAAGGGGCGGGAGACCCGGTTGAGGTTGTGGTCCATTCCCTGAACAATGTGGGTGACGGAGCCGAGATGTTGGTCCATCCCTTTGACGTCGTTGACCAACTGCTCGACGACTTGGTCAGTTTGGATTATCTGTGCTGAAATTATAGACATGTGACCATTGATCTTGCCAACGTGCTGCTCCATGGTTGTGATCTCATCAACCAGAGGGGGCATGGTGGCTACACTGTCGCCGATGGCATGGACGAAGTGCTCCATTTTGTCGATGTCCATGACAATAATTTCCATCTGTCGATCCATCTTAACCATCACCTCGGCTACTTGGTTCATCTGTTTGGCAACGATCACCACCAGTAGCAAAATAGAGAAGGCGGTCAGCATCAGCCCCAACATCCCGCTACGGATGACCCGGTTGGTCCAGCGTGAGGTGCGTGCCCCCATTTCCGCCCGCTTTTCCAGGGAGTCATGGAAGTAGTTAATGCTGTAGAGCAGTAATTCTCCTTGGCTCAAATCCTCAATCGAGGAACCGGGTATGTCCTGTTTATGGCGTGGGGTTGAGTGGTCGACTTCCATAGAGGGATCGTATCATGAATTGTGTGGAAACGGCTCAACCTCGACCCAATCTCCTGCTTTTACACCACTATTTTCGGGGGACAAAACAATGAAGCAGTCGGCGATACTCATGGAGCGCAAAATATGGGAGCCTTGATGCCCTGCTCCTCGTACCACGGTCTCTCCTTTCTCATTCTGTTGCATAATGCCGCGCTGGAACTCCAGGCGACCGGGGCGTTTTTTCAGCGTATTGCTGCAGCGTAGCGGGATACGGAATGGAGTGACGCGCTCTCTACCGGCCAGATGGTTGATGGCGGGGCGTACAAACTGCAGAAAGGTGACCATGGCGGAGACTGGGTTTCCAGGAAGCCCGAAAAACCAGGCATTATCTACCTTACCAAAGGCGAGTGGTTTACCCGGCTTCATTGCGATACGCCAGAAGTTGACCTCGCCTACTCTGTCCAGTGTCTCTTTGACAAAGTCAGCCTCACCCACAGAGACACCACCTGAGGTGATTACTACATCGGCTTGTGCTGCAGCATCTTTGAATGCCTGTTCAATCAGTTCGCGCTGGTCACGGATAATGCCAAGGTCAATCAACTCTACATCGAGCGCACTCAGCATCCCGAAGATGGCGTAGCGGTTGCTGTCGTAGATCTGACCATCCCCCAGTGTCTCTCCGGCTGAACAGAGTTCATCACCGGTTGAGAAGAAGGCAACTTTGATGCGCTTTTTAAGGGTGACAGCGCCATAACCGAGTGAGGCGATCATCCCCAGTTCGGCGGCACCCAAGGTTTTACCCGGTTGCAGTACCGCTTCGCCCTCGCGCATGTCTTCGCCAGCCATGCGTACGTTTTCACCAGCTCGATGGTTGTCTTCACTGCTAAAGGTGACCTGATTCTCTTCACGGGTTGCCTTCTCCTGCATAATGACGGTATCGGCACCCTCTGGAATTTTGGCCCCGGTCATGATGCGGATTGACTGACCCGATTGCAGACTTCCTTCAAACGGGGTGCCGGCAAAGGAGCTACCGATCACCTCCAGTGTGATGCTACCATTTTCCGGTAGGTCGTCTCCTTGTAATGCGTAACCATCCATTGCCGAATTATTGTAGGCGGGGACGTTGATGGGAGAGATGATCTCCTCACCGAGCGTGCGCCCCAACGCCTGTTTGACCGCCACTGATTCAGTCTCTGTAGTGGGGGTGATCTGTTGGAAGATCTGCTCCTGTGCCTCATTGAAGGGGAGTAGTTCAGACTTTGGGGTTTGCATGAGGGTTATTTCCTGGGTAGTTGTTGTTCAATAAATTCGACGATCTCTGTGTTGTTGTTGAGATCCAGCCGGAGAATAGTGGGGGTGATCATTTCGTCGCGGGCCACTGCAATAGCGATGATTTGTGGGTCATTCGGATAGAGTAGCGGTTTACCGAGCGCAGATCGATGCAACTCAATGCGTGGAATGGGTTCATGTTTGAAGCCCTCAACCAAAATCAGATCCAGTTGTGAATGGTCCAGTTTGGGTAGTAGCTGTTGCAGGTCAGGTTCGGATTCCTGCTTGCGGTTTTCGGTCATCAGAGCGGACCGTTTGGCGGAGGCAACCAGTACCTGGTCTGCCCCGGCATGACGCAGTTCATAGCTATCTTTACCGGGCTGATCTGGCTCAAAGTTGTGGTGCGTATGTTTGATGGCAGCCAGTCGTATCCCCCGATCTTTTAGTAACGGGATCAGTTTTGTCAGCAGGGAGGTTTTTCCGGTACCGCTCCACGCAGCAAAACCGAGCAGTGGTGTGGGGCTGGTGATCATGGTGTCTCCATCAATCGCTGCTCCATCTGCCGTTGCTCATCAGGGGTATTGATGTTGGAGAAGGCAAGGGGGTCATCAAAGGTACAGATGGCCGGGTTCAGGCTGTTGATCCACCGTTGTACACGGCGCTGATCCTGCTTCAGTTGTTGGATGATGGAATCCAGGATGCTTCTCTGAGCCAGAAAGCAGAGCTGCTGGAGCCGTTCACCGTCGTGTGCTACCGCAATCGTGCTGTCGGACTGGTTCAGGGTTTCGTGGAGTCGAGAGACTAAATCGGTGGGTAGTAGCGGAGTGTCACAAGGGGTGATCAATACCAGAGGGGTTTCGGTTACCTGTATGGCACTTGCGATGCCTGCCAGCGGGCCGAGAAAGAGGTCATCACCATCATTGACGACCGGATAGTTAAATTGCCGGTACTGCTCACGATTGCGGTTTGCGCTGATCAGTAGTGAAGTGAGTTGCGGCTTCAGGCGCTCAATAACATGCAATACCATCGGTTGCCCCTGTAGTAGAGAGAGCCCTTTGTCAGTTCCTCCCATTCTACGGGCTTTGCCACCTGCCAGTATGATGCCGTTGATTGCTTCCATAAAGGCTGAGTATATCCTGCCTGTAGTGAGTGTGATAAGGTGTGCTCTGTAATTAAACAGAGGAAAATAGTTATGCGCTGGATCTTGCGTCTGCTGTTTCTGGCAGTTCTGCTCTATGCCGTACTTCCCTACTATAGTCTCTACCGGCTCAACCACGCATTGATGGTGGATGATATGGCTCAGCTCAATCAGTATATTGATCTGGAGCAGATCAAAGAGAGCTATAAGCGTGGGCTACGGATTGAACAGGGGGGCGGGACTAATAGCTTTACCGGCATGCTGCGCGGCACAGCCAACAGTATGAGTGCGCTGACGGTGGAGCAGTTGGTCACCGTGGAGTGGGTTCGAAGAGAGTTGACCGGAGCAAAACAGGGAGAGGTGGGTGGATCTCTCTATGATCGATTGGACCACGCCTTTTTTGAGGCACCGGGTAAATTTCTGGTTCGGTTGGGTACGCTGGAGGAGAGTCCCAGCCATCTGATCTTCATGCGTGACGGCTGGAACTGGAGGCTGACCTCAATTTACCAGTAGGGATCTTGTGGTTTTTTTCGTTATGACCCGTTATAGGCTGTGGCTCTCTGTATGAAGAGGTTGATCTCCTCAGAGGAGTCGAGCTGCTGAGGGGTGGTGATCGGTAGTTCGGGGTAGCTGTTTTTCAAAAATGCGCTAAAGAATCCATCCCCTGTTGATTGTTGGATGCCAGCAGAGTTGTAGATCGGGGTATCGGCAACACCACAGTTGGGGGAGCGGTTTTGCAGAATTGCAGCCGATAGCTTCTGTGCAGCATGGCAAAAATGGGATGCAAACTGATGGAGTGGCTGAGTAACATCCAGGTCCGGGTCATCACGCCCCATCAGGTGATAATTTCCATGACTATCCACAATGAGTTGTATCGGAGGGCGAGGCACGGTAAGGCCCGCCTCGACTTCGGGGCAAACAGGCAGGATGGTGCAGTGGGGGCGTATCGCGGCGATCAGCTCGGGTGCCTCTTTATCCCTTCCATCATAACGTACTGGTTCGCCCAGCAGGCAACGGCTCACGGCAATGATGGGTAGTCGGGTGTTACCAGCGTTCAAGGAGTATCTCGGTTAGTGCCTGAATATGGTCATCCCGGCTGTTGAGCGCTGGAATGTAGTGATATTCACTGCCACCTGCCTCCAGAAACAGTTCATGATTCTGAATCGCAATCTCTTCCAGTGTCTCGACACAGTCTGCGGAGAATCCGGGGCATACGATGTCAATGTTGTGAATACCGTCCGCCGGGAGTTGTTGCAAGGTCTCATCGGTGTAGGGTTGGAGCCACTCTTCACGTCCGAAACGGGATTGATAGACCAGTTGTATCTCACCATTATGCAGCTCAAGTTGCTCAGCAACCGCAGCTGTAGTGGCTTCACACTGGGTGCGATAAGGGTCGCCCAGTGTGTGGTAGCGTAGTGGTAGCCCATGAAAGGAGAGTAGCAGGCGTTGTGCGGGTGGACGTTTGTTCCAGGTTTCACGCACCGTGTTGGCCAGTGCATTGATGTAGGCGGGATGGTCATGGTACTGATTGATAAAGACCATTTCTGGAATAGAGCGCCACGACTGCAGTGCCTGAGAGACGGCATCAAAGGTGGAGCCGGTGGTGGCTGCGGAGTATTGAGGAAAAAGGGGGAGTACGATGATGCGCTCAACCCCTTGGTCTCTGAGCTGTTCCATTGCGGAGGCAATAGACGGGTTGCCGTAGCGCATCCCTAAGGCGACAGGAATATCCTTTCCGAGCTGAGCAGAGAGCTGTTTCTCAATGGCATCGCGCTGCTGTTTGGAGATTACCAGCAGGGGGCCTCCCTCATCGGTCCACACCTTCTGGTAGGCCTTGGAGACTTTGCCGGGGCGGGTGCGCAATATAATTCCATGCAGAATCAGCCACCAGGGGATGCGGGCGAGGTCAACGACCCGTTCATCCCAGAGGAACTCAGCTAGATAACGTCGCAGTGCGCTGGGAGTGGGGGCATCAGGGGTGCCGAGATTGGTGATCAGTATGCCGCTGTGGAGTTGTTTCATCGGTGTTTGGTTCCTGTGAGTCGAACCCATGCGTCGTCTATCGCTGCGGGCTCCATTTCAAACCAGCGGCTATAAACGCGACTTACAGACTCAGCCTGTTCTTGCAGAATACCAGAGAGGACGATTGACCCTCCCGCAACAACATGGCTGGCAAAAGTGGGGGCGAGCTCCTCTAGTGGTCCGGCAAGGATGTTGGCGAGTAGTA
>Ga0008649_10000868_pt1 | contig 25193 bp, 26 predicted proteins | sample SaaInlV_130m_DNA_2_FD_66601 | JGI IMG/M metagenome (GOLD analysis project Ga0008649, IMG submission 66601) | Marine microbial communities from expanding oxygen minimum zones in the Saanich Inlet - SI037_S2LV_130m_DNA | ecosystem: Environmental > Aquatic > Marine > Intertidal zone ... | reverse complement strand
TTACTTTTATAACTACAAAAGGATTCATTCAGCGATCGGGTATATGACACCCGCTCAAAAGATGGCTGAATTGGAAAAAGTGGCTTGAAATGTGTCCAAGATTAACGGACCACTACACATATTTAATAATAGACTTTCGATAGTTGGAGTTAATAAAGAGATTGAATTACCAATGAGATCAGCTGATGGATCTCATTTATTGTCTTTCAATGGTGAGATATATAATTACAAAAAATTACGACAACAGCTTATTTTAAAAGGATGTAGATTCACTTCAGAAACTGATACTGAAGTATTGTATAACGGTTTGTTAAGCTCTGGAATTAATTATTTAAAGCATTTAGATGGCATGTGGGGATTTGCATTCATTGACCAAAATAAGAAAAATATTTATTTATCACGCGATGTATTAGGTGAAAAGCCACTTTATTACTATATTGGAAAGAAAGAGTTGATTTTTTGTTCAGAGGTGGCTCCAATTATAGCCATTATGAAAGATAATCCGGAGTGGAATTATGATGCCATTGTATGTTCATTTCAATACCGCTCTGCACCGCCTGGGGAAACATTAATAAAAGGAATTAAAAGATTGCATGGTGGAGAGACGCTAACAATTAACTATAAGTATAGCCATGTTAGCAGTAGTTTCCATAAGAAAATAAATGTGGAAAAGTGGAAATGGTTTTTTGATAAAAAACCTTCTATTGAAGAAGTTATGGAGCTTTATAATCAGGAGATTAGCGCTTCTTGTAGTTTACGTTTTCCGTCAGAAGTTGGTTTTGTAACAACGTTGTCTGGCGGAATTGATAGTACCTTAATAAATCTTATGCTATCAAAGTATAGTAGTCATAATTTACATGCTATTCACGGCACTAGTAGTTTAATTTCTCCTAAGAGGGGTAATGATCTGAGTGAAATAGAAGCGGCTCGTTTTACAGCAAAAAAACTTGGTATAGATCTCACAGAGTTTTTTATGTACGATAAAGATGCTTTAGTTATTCATGAGCAAGAAGCATCAGATTGTTTTGATGGTATATTTTGTGAGGGTGCTGCTTCTTTTCGTATACTAGCAAAAAAAGCAAGAGAATTAGGTAAAAAAGTCTTGGTGTTGTCTGATGGTCCTGATGAGTTGTTGAATGGATATGATGTTGATTTACATACTAATAAGATCGCTAAAAGAATGCAAAACTTTTCAGATGAAAAGAAAAAATGTATTCAAGAGTTGTCTTTTAAAAGATCAAGCTGGCTGGGAAAGTCGCAAGGCATGTTAAATTGGGCGTATTTAAATTCCAAGCCATCTGCAACAAGACCAAATCATGGAGGTAGCCCCCCAGACATTATGTCAGAGCTAATTACTGAGGAGTATCAAAAATCAGCATTTAAAAAATATGGAGTCAGTAAAGATATTGGGCTTTCTCCATACAATGAATTAGACTTTTCACAAAGTATAAGCCTTGGGTATTTACAAAGTTCACTGCCAGATTACGTTAATACAAGAAGTGATCGAGGAACTATGAAAGAAAGTATTGAAGCAAGATTACCATTTCTTTCTGTGCCCATTGTCGAGCTATCAATGTCTACACCTGAGAAGTTTCGAATAGATAAAGAAGGAAGGGGAAAAAACATTTTACGCGAATTTGTGAGGAAAGATATTGGTGAGAGCATTTCTAAGCGTGGTAAATATGGTTTTGCCGCACCATTTTGGATGATGCCTGGTAATCAAAATAAAATTGGGATGCATGATGTTATTAATTCATCACCTATTTTTGAAGAGGGTGTTTTTCAAGCAGCATTTAAAGACATAATTTTTAAACCAGGTAATGAGCGGTTAATTTGGATGGCTTATTCAATTGCGATGACAAGTAGTTCATTGAGTAAAATAAGAAAATAAAATAGGAGTAATTTATGGAGACAGAAGATCAGTTTGAAATAGAGAAAAATATTTCTTTTACAAAAAAAGTTTATGGAGATAAACAGTTTCAATATTCAAATAAAGGAGATCTTCTTCCTAGTGGTTTTATTGATTACCATACAAAGAATTTTGAGACATTTTTTAAAATGTCATCCAAAGATTTTGAAGGAAAAAAAATATTAGATACAGGTTGTGGCCCAGGAAAACATGCAGCCGTTCTTTCCATCATGGGTGCAAATGTAACAGCTGTAGATTTAACAGAAAAAAATATTGAAAAAGCCAATGAGATGAAAAAAAATTAGATTTAAGAGGTCTTAATTTTTCCATTCACAATTTGATGAATCCAATGGAAACAAATGAAGATTTTGATCTAATAAGTGCACATAATTGGATGCAGCATTCAGAAAGTCCGGCAAAAGTCATGGGTAACTTGGTTAGTGTTTTAAAGCAGGGAGGGCGTTTCTATTTAAGTCTATATTTAGGCGGTACGTTTAGGTTTTTGATTGCTCAAATTGCAAGACAAATTTTAAGGCCAAAGGACTATGAAACTTGTGAGAAGTTAGTCGGTTACTACTTCCCTTTAGGTTTTCATGATTTTAATAATTATTTAGATATTTATATGGAAAATATTTTTGATGACTTTTTTGTTCCATATTGTAATACAACAAGTTATGAGATATTGATGCGAGATGCAGAAAAAATGGGGTGCTTCCCTATTGCCGATGTTCCTAATTCTGTTGACCGTTATGACGTAGATAATAGGTACTTACGTGTTTGTTTAGAAAAACGCACTGAAGTGGATTTTTCAGACGAAGTATTTGAATTTACAAAACCTATAGATGAACTGTCAAGCAATAACAAATATGTTAGTAGCATATCTCAACTTGTTCAGGAATGTATAGATAAATTTAAACATTCCACTGATCCAGTTGAAAGATCTTCATTCTGTCTTGGGCTTTATCGAGTTAGAGCAGAACTATGTAATATTGATAAAATAGAGCAAAAATTTTCTAGGCTTGAATTTTATTTAAAACAATCAATTGATAAAAATAATTGGATGATTTCAGCGAAAAATCCTATTTTTATAACTAAAAAAGCTAAGTCTAATCAGGTGGCTTTGTTTTCTTAAAAGTGCCAAAATCAAAAGTTGGTAATATTTTTATAGATTATGACATTATACAAGGATTTGAATGAGTGATAGAAGTGGAAGAAAATAGTATTGTTTTTATAAGAATATTGAGTTTGGTTTGATGTTTGCTAGTAATCAAGGAGAGGGGTGGGTATTTAGGGTTTCTTCAGCACCTAGAGTTGGTGGTGGGCATGTAATGCGCTGCCTTTCCATTGGTAGAGAACTAAATAAACATCAGTCAGTTCATTTTTTATTATGCAAGGGTGGAGAATACTGGTTAGACCGTATCGAATATTATGGTATGACAGCCTCAATCTATAAAGCATCAGTAGAAGTAAAAAATAAAAATTTACTAGTTGATGGATATGATTTTTCTAGTTTAGAAACTAAAGTTTGGAATAAACAATGTAAATGTATGGCGTTTATAGATGATAGTAATACAGCTCCTAATTATGCCAATATTGTTATTTCATCACGCATGGATAAAATGAATCAGAAAAATTATAAAAAGCAAATAATACTTCAAGGTAAGAATTATGCGCTTCTTGCATCTGAATATATAAATAGTATTTCTCGCAATGTAAAAAAAGTAACAACTATTTTAGTAAGCTGCGGATTGAGAGATTCAAATAATTTTACAAGCCAAGTTTTGGATGCATTGTCAGAATGTAATTTTTATGGTGATGTGAATATTGCTATTGGTAGTCAAGCCCCGTATTTACAAGCACTATCAAATTCTATTAAGAAGTATAATTTTTCTATAAATATAATATTAGACTCTAATGGCTTGTACGATTTATTGACACAATCTGATATGGTGGTTGGTGCTGGTGGAGTAAGTTTATTAGAAAGAATGGCCTTAGGAAAGCCTTCAGTAACAATAATTACAGCAGAGAATCAACGAAATCAGGTTATCTGGTGCGAAAATTCTGGTGCAACTATTCTTGTTGATCCTTTAGAACGGAAATTTCAGCATGATTTAGTGTATGGAATAGATTTATTATTGAAATCAGAGGAGAGAAGATTAAAAATAAGTAATAAAGGGATGAGGACCATTGATGGATATGGAAGTGAGAGAGTGGCTAGGTGTATGGCTTTTGGTGAATGCTAATTATGTCCAATAGAGTGTACATTATTGCAGAGATTGGTATTAATCATGAAGGAGATGTTGAGGCATGTCGTAGGATGATTGATTCAGCTGTTAAATCTGGCGCAAATGCGGTAAAACTTCAAACAATTGATGCAGATGCAAATTATGTTAAGGGGACAGATAGCTATAAGGTTTTCAAGGCGTCAGAATTGACCCGCGATGAAACAAGATCTATGTTTCAATATGCTCAAGAACTAGATATAGATATATTTACCACTTGTGGAGATCTTGCAACGGCAAAGTGGATAGACGAGTTAAATCCGGTAGCATGGAAAGTTTCTTCTGGCCTTCTTACACATATACCTATGGTCAGATCTTTGGCATCTTTTAATCGCCCTATGTTAATTTCTACAGGCATGGCAACAATAGGTGAAATTGATCAAGCGATAAGCACTATAGAAGAAATGGGTAATAATGATATTACAATATTTCAATGTACGTCCCAATATCCTACGCCACCAGAGAATGTTAATTTGTTAAATGTATTATTTTTGCGTGAAAGATATAGGTATGATGTCGGTTTTTCAGACCATACTATTGGAAATGAAGCAGCATTTCTTGCTGTGGGCGTTGGCGCTAAAGTGATAGAGAAGCATTTTACATTTGATTCTAGTCGTCATGGTTTTGACCATGCGATCTCATTAGAGGCTGATGAATTCAGTAATATGACTAATCAGATTAGGAATGCTGAAATTTTATTGGGCTCTTATGAGAAGACAGTCAACAATATTACGTATAAAACTAGAAATAGTATCTTACGAACTGTTGTGGCATTGTGCATAATTAAAAAAGGTGATATTTTTACGTCTTATAATCTTGGTATAAAACGACCATTGCCTGGAAAACGAGGTGCCAACCCAATACATTTGGATAATATAATTGGAAGGGTTGCAAAGTGTAGTTTTAATGTAGATGAACCGGTAAATATAGGGGATATTGAATAAATGAGTATTACAGTTATGTTGACTTGTGTTGGGGGGGATCTTGCTCCACAGATGTTACTTGATCTTAAGTTGCGCTCTAGGCATGATATCAAGGTGATTGGAACCGATGTTAACCCGCTAGCAATTGGTAGAGATTTTTGTGATGAATTTTCAGTAGTACCCAGTGGTTTGGACATTGGTTATGTTGAAGCGATAAAGGAACTAGCAATAAAATATGATGTTGACCTTATCGTGCCAACATCAGATGAGGAGGCTGTAGCTATATCTTCAGCAAGAAAAGTTTTTGAAGAAGAGGGAGTGAAGTTAGCATGCACAGACATTTCTACTCTTGAAGTGCTTATTGATAAGGCCAAAACGTACAATAAATTAAAAGAGTATGGGGTACATGTGCCTGTATGGTCACAGGTTGATAATATCTGTGATTTAAGGCAAACAGTTCAAGATATGTATAGAGAACTTGGAGAGGTTGTTGTTAAGCCGTCACAAGGGCGCGGAGGGCGCGGAGTGTATGTTGTTACAAAATCAATTGTAGGCGTGAAGAGGTATGCAGATAGAAGAGAAATCCATTCTGATATAGAAACATTTATTCAAGATCTTAGTAATTCTTTATCCAATAGTTTTCCGGTAGTGATAATGGAACGGTTGGTTGAGCCGGTATTTGATTTAGATTTACTTGCATGGAACGGCAAGCCTATTAGAGTAGTTCCACGACGACGTATTGACTCAGCCGTACCAAATCTAGGACACACAATTATCAATGATAAAATTCTGATAGATTTAGGAGAGAGTCTAATAAAGCTGTTTCAATTATCATGGTTGTATGATTGTGATGTAATGTATGATAAGAAAGGAAGGCCTTGTGTGTTAGAAATAAACCCAAGAGAAAGTGGGAGTGTTGCTGTTAGTATTGCAGCTGGAGTCCCCTTGCTTGATGATCTTATATCGCTGTCTATACAAGAGCAGGTTCCGGAAGTTCCACTACCAGATGGCATAACGATTGTTCCATATAAATCATTGTTTTGTATGAATAAATGAAACCTATAGTAACTATTTTTGAGTCTATACATCCTTGTGGTATCAATATACTTAAGGAGTTTGCTAGTGTTAAATTTGCATTGGGGGTATCTCGATATGAGCAGCTCAAATTAAGTTCAAAGTCATCTGTTATTGTCATTAAGAGTATTGTGAAAACTGATGAAGAATTGTTAGTCAATTCACCTAATTTACAAATTGTGGCTAGAGCAGGTACAGGTACGGATAATATTAATCTTGAAGAAGCAAAAAGATTAGGTGTAAAAGTATTGACCGTACCATCAGCTAATGCAATTAGTGCTGCTGAATTTACCATGATGCAGGTTTTATTTTTGTGTAGACGTTTATCAGAGGTAATAAGTTTTGTGCAAAAAGGCGATTATCGTAGGCAGTTATTGGAAGGTAGAGAATTACAAAAAATGGTTGTTGGTTTGGTTGGATTAGGTGATGTCGGTATGGCTGTAATGGAAAGATTGACAGCGTTTGGCTGTAAGATTATAGGCTGGGATCCTACGCCTAAAAATGTAAATAAATTTATATCATTGGGAGGCACTCTTGCATCTTCTTTTGATGAAATGCTACCAAATATTGATATATTGAGTTTTCATGCGCGTTTAACAAAAGATAATTATCATATGCTTAGTAAATTGCAATTTAATTTAATGAAAGATGGGCTGTTGTTAATAAATAATGCAAGAGCAGAGTTAATAAACGACACAGATTTACTAGCAGCTATTAATACTGGAAAGGTGGCAGCTGCATTTTTGGATGTTATAGAGCCAGAACCACCATTTGATTTAAAGCCAGAGCGACATGCCTATAATCATAAGTTATTAAATAATAAAAATATAATGATAACGCCCCATATAGGAGCATCAACTATTGATGCACAAGAACGTATTTCTTTAGATTTGGCTATGCAAATCAAAGGCAATTTAATTTATTAGAAAAATGCGTGTATTAGCAATACTACAAGCAAGAGTATCGTCAACAAGATTACCGGGTAAAGTCTTAAAAAGTATATTAGGCAAGCCTATGATTGTTCGACAAATAGAACGTGAAACACTCGTTGCATCTATTGATAAGCTTGTAGTAGCTACAAGTACTGACCCTTCAGATGATATTTTAGTAAAAGTTCTAGAGCAGCATAATATTTCTGTGTTCCGAGGTAGTTTGGATAATGTATTAGATAGATGTTACAAGGTGGCAAGCTTATATAAGCCAGATCATATTGTACGCATCACTGGAGACTGTCCATTGGCAGACTCTGATGTGGTTGACAGGGTAATTTTAGAACATATTGAGTATGATGCAGACTATACAACTAATTGTTTACCGCCTTCATGGCCAGATGGGCTTGATGTAGAAGTTATGAAAATGAATACTTTAAAAACTATATGGGAAGAATCAGAATTGCCATCTGAGCTCGAACATGTTACTCCGTTTATTAGGAAGCACCCTGATAGGTTTAAAATACATAATGTTGAATCAGATATTGATTTGTCTAGATTGCGTTGGACAGTAGACGAAGAAGAAGATTTTGAATATGTGACTAATATATATGAGAATTTGTATCCAATGAATAAGAATTTTAAAATTAAAGATATACTAGGTTATTTAAAGAATAATCCTGAGAATGATAGCATCAATTTAAAGTATTCAAGAAATGAAGGCTCTAAATCATCACTAGCCAAAGATGAACAATATCTATACAGGTCTAAAAAATGAATAATAGGTATTACAATTCGAATAGATTAATTAAAGATGCGTTACGTGTAATTCCCTTAGGTTCACAAACATTTAGTAAAAGTATCACGGCCTTTCCTCGAGGTGTATCACCCCTTTTCATTGAAAAAGGGTTGATGGCAAAAGTTTGGGATGTCGATGGGAATGAATACCTGGATTTTATAAATGGACTAGCATCAGTAACAATGGGATACAGTAATGATGAAATTAATAGTAAAGTGGTTGAGCAGTTAGATAAAGGTGTTATATTTTCATTGCCTAATAAGGTAGAGATAGAAGTTGCAAAAATAATAATTGATTTGGTGCCATCTGTGGACATGGTAAGGTTTGGGAAAAATGGTACTGATGTAACTTCTGCAGCTATACGTTTAGCTAGAGCACATACTGGCCGAGACCATGTTTTAGTTTGTGGATATCATGGATGGCAAGATTGGTATATTGGGTCAACTACTAGAAATCTTGGTGTTCCAGATGTAGTTAAAAAGTTAACTCATAAATTTGAATATAATAATATTCAAAATTTAAAAGATCTGTTTGAAAAATATAAGGATAAAGTTGCTGCAGTTATTATGGAGCCAATGAATGTAAATTGGCCGATAGAGGGTTACTTGCAACAGGTTGAAAGTGTGACTAAACAAAATGGCGCACTATTTATTCTTGATGAAATGATAACTGGATTTAGATATGCTAAAGGTGGAGCACAAGAGTTATTTAATCTTACGCCAGATTTAACAGTTTTTGGGAAAGGTATTGCAAATGGTTTTCCTTTATCTGTGTTATCCGGGAAGAGAGAAGTAATGACTCTAGTTGAGGATATTTTCTTTTCTGGAACATTTGGAGGTGAAACTGTTTCTTTAATTGCAGCAAAATCTGTTCTCAATAAGGTAAAAAATAGTAATTATGTAGAGACAATTAGTGCACTTGGGAGTAAGTTAATAAATGGCGTAAATAGCCTGATTGATAAATATTGTATTGGTCTATACGTATCTATAAGTGGCCATCCAGCTGTTAGTTATCTAGTAATAAAGAAATCAGAAAATTATACAGCATTAGAAATTAAGACACTGTTCCTGCAAGAAGTATTTTTGAGAGGAGTGCTCGTACTTGGAAGCCATAATATTAGTTATTCTCACACAGAAAGCGACATTGATAAATTATTAAGTGTTTATGATGAAGTGTTTCAAATATTAGAAGATAGTATTTCTAACAATAAATTACATGCATTATTAACTGTAGAGCCTTTAAAGCCACTATTTAAAGTAAGATGATAAGCTTAAATGATATCAGTTTGAGAGATGTTAATATTAACGACTCAGATAGATTAATAAAATGGAGAAATTCTGAGCATATTAGAAGTAAGATGATAAATGCTCATATTGTACAAAAAAAAGAGCACGAAAAGTGGTTGAAAAATACATTAAATAATTCTAATAGTCAATGGTTTATTGTGAATTACAAAGGGGAAATAGTTGGTACAATGTATATTACTAATATTTTGAGTATTGACAAAACCTCTACGTGGGGCATGTATTTAGATAAACAGTATATAAATTCTGTAGTCGGTGTTTTGATGGAAGTTATAGCAATAGACAAGATGGTTTTTGATCTTGGAATTAGAAAAATATGGGGCGAAACTTTAGAGACAAATAAAAAGTTATTAACTATGCATCAAAAATTTGGGTTTGATATCGAGGGGGTGTATAAAAAGCAAATATATAGAGATAACACATATCATGATATATACAGAATAGCCCTTTTTTCTACAAAATGGAAAACAATTAGGAAAAATCTTTTAGAGTCACTAGGGGTAAAAGAGTGATTTTATTAACAGGATCGACTGGCGGTATAGGTTCGTTAATTATAGATAAGTTGTCTAAAATTGATAAGGTGATTGCTATTTATAATAGTACTAAGCCTAATTCTAAAATTGATAATGTCATGTATGTACAGGTTAATATTAATAAAGAATCTCAACTTAATTCTTTTGTGCATGACCACATAAAAGAATTAAGTAATATTACAATTGTGCATCTTGCATCAATTAAAGTTGATGGATTAGCTTTGTCTTATTCTAAGGATGATTGGGATGACACTATTCAAACCAACTTAACAAGTAATTTTTTGTTAACAAAAAAAATATTACCTATGATGATTGAAGAGAAGTATGGAAGAATAATCCACACATCTTCAAAAGGAGCTATAAGTGGAGATATTGGTACTATATCGTACTCTGCAACTAAAAGTGCGATTACCGGCATGTCTAATGTTTTAGCTAAAGAATACTCAAGATTTAATATTACATCGAATATTTTAATGCTTGGTGCATTTAAAACTGGAATGTATACCAATCTTCATGAAGAAAAAAAGAAGAAAATTTTAGAATTAATACCATCTAAAAAATTAGGTTCAATTGATAATATTGTCAATGCGATAGAATTTTTAATAAAATCAGATTATGTAAATGGATCAGTTGTCAATATAGATGGTGCTAGTTATTAGACAAAAAACATTAATACCTATTGGAAAAATATATGCCTGAAAAGATAAAATACAATTACAAAAATAAAGTAGAGGTGGCCCTTACTCTTAATAAGGGAGTGTTTAGACCAACTGGTACCACAGACGTTCTAATTGATGCTGTTGTAAATAATATAGAAAAATCTGGAAATTTACTTGATCTTGGTTGCGGATCAGGCGTAGTCGGCATGGTGCTGTATAAAATGGGAAAAATAGATAAAAAATTGTACGCTTCAGATATCAGTGAAGATGCAATATCCCAACTTGAAAATAATTGTGCGAACAGCAATACCCCTGTCGACGCAAGAACTGGAAGCACATTCGATCCATGGAATGGAATGAAATTTGACTATATAGTAGATGATGTTTCCGGTGTTTCTGAATTGATTGCTGAGATTTCACCATGGTTTGATGATACTTCTTGTGCAACAGGGGTAGACGGTACTGATTTAATTATTGATGTCATTAATAAGTCTAAATTGTATTTAAACAGTAATGGAAAGTTGTTTTTTCCAGTCCTTTCCCTGTCAAATGTTAATAAAATAGTTAATTGTGCGCAAAATGAATTTGATAATGTAGTTAGATTATCAAGAAAAGAGTGGGTTATGCCTAAAGAGCTAGCAAGTCACCTTGAAGAATTAAAAGAACTTAAAAATAAAAGCATCATAGATTACAATGAAAAGTTTGGCATGCTTATTTGGTACACTGATATTTATGTTGCATGGTAGGAGAAAAAAATGAATAAAATTACAAAAAATGAGTTATTTGATTTGATTGAAAAAGCATTAGAATTGCCTAACGGTTCTATAAATGATGAATCATCTGGTGATAATATGGAGGCATGGGACTCCCTTGGGCATTTATCAATATTAGTTCTGCTTGATAAGCGTGTAAATGGTAAAGCATCAAAGATTTCTAATTTAGCAGTTGCAACATCTGTACAAAATATTAGTAAAATATTAGTAGATGAAGGCATGATGTGAATAAAAATAAGTATGGTGCAACAATAAAGGCAATTGAATATCATTTGCCAAAAACTTTTGAAGATAATTCTATGCTTTCTATTAATAATCCTGAATGGAGAATGGATGATATCTTTAATAAAACAGGTATTAATAAAAGATGGATTTCTAATGAAAACGAAACATCAATTGATCTTGCATATGTTGCAGCAAAAAAAGTAATAGATAAATTTGATACTGAAAAAATAGACACATTACTCTATGTGACACAATCTCCAGAATATTTTCTCCCTTCATCAAGTTGTATTTTACAAGATAAACTATCTTTACCATCTAACATAAAGGCATTTGATATAAATCTTGGGTGTTCTGGTTATGTATATGGACTATCAATGGCTTCAGCATATATAGAGTCTGGTTTGTCAGAAAATGTGTTATTGGTTTGTTCAGACACTTATACAAAATACGTATTACCAGATGATAGGACTAGTAGGCCAATTTTTAGTGATGCTGCGTCAGCTACATTAGTATCTAAATCAGTATCTAAAAATATTGGGTATTTTTCATTTGGAACCGATGGATCTGGTTTTGACAAGCTAATAGTAAAGGACGGAGCTGCAAAAAGTAATTTTATGATTTCAAATGCAAAACCGTCATTGTATATGAATGGTGCAGAGGTTTTTATGTTTACTATGGGAACTATTCCAGATAATGTGGAAAAAGTCCTAATAGAATCTTCAAATACAATTAATGATATAGATTATTTCTTTTTTCATCAGGCTAGTAAAATTGTCCTTGAAAATCTCAGTAGAAAGTTAAAGCTACCTAAAGAAAAGGTTTATTCGTGCATAGAAGAGATTGGTAATACCGTATCTTCTAGCATACCAATAGCTTTAAAAATTGCAAGTAATTCTAGGATATTGAAAAAAAAGAATAAATTATTACTATCAGGATTTGGTGTTGGCTTGTCGTGGGGCTCATGTATTTTAGAGTGGGATGATTTATTATGACATATCGAAAAAAAATTTTAGTTGTTGCTGCTCACCCAGATGATGAAATATTAGGTTGTGGAGGGACAATGGCACGTCATTCAGATGAAAGTGATGAAGTTCATGTTATTTTTATGTCGGATGGAGTTGCATCACGTGACACTAAAAAAGGCCTATTAAATGAGATCAATAAGCGTAAACAGTCAGCGCTAGATGCTTGTAAAATAGTAGGCGCCCAGCAGCCTATATTTTTAGATTTTCCTGATAATCAAATGGACACATGTTCAATGCTTGAAATTACACAAAAACTAGAAAGTGTAATTAATGAAATTAAACCGGAAGTTGTATATACGCATCATAATAAAGATTTAAATGTTGATCATCAATTAACACATCAAGCGGTTATGACTGCATGTCGCCCACAACCAGGATCATATGTGAAAAATATTTATAGCTTTGAAGTAGTTTCAAGTACTAATTGGGGCTCTTCTTTACAAGGGTGTGACATATTCACACCTAATTATTATGTAAATATTGCTAGTACCATTGATAAAAAAATATCTGCGTTGAGTGAGTATAGTGTTGAAATGAGACAATTTCCACACAGTCGCTCAATAGAATCAATTGTAGCATTATCCAAATATAGAGGATGCAGTGTTGGCATGCATACTGCTGAAGCATTCCAAGCTGAACGACAACTTGTATTTTGATGTTTATTATTACTAGCCTGACTTGTACTACATGCACTTGCTTCTTATGAAGAAACGACTTGAAATGATGCACATTATAGGAATTTCAAATATCTCTATAATGTTTTTATTAGCACTATCATTTATGTCATTAGCAACAGAAATGATTGGAATAGGAATATTTATACCTATTGTACAGTTTATTGGTTTAGATGGTGACTTGGATGCACTTGCTTTACAGTCAGACTTATGGTTATATGTAATTCAATTTTTTGAATTTATTGGGGTTAATATATCATTATTGGTCTTTCTTGTAATGGCCTTTCTGCTTTTCACTGTACGCCAGTTAATTATTTTTATTCGTTTGTTTTATCAACTTCGGCTAACTCATTTTTTAATAAAAACATTAAGAGACCGTATATTTAAGTCGTATTTGATGGCGAATTCTATTTACCATGACAAGGTCCCTACGGGTGTATTAACTAATATAATGTCTACGGAAGTACCGAAGTCAGTAGTCGGAACTCTAATGCCAGTAGAATTTATCGTATACATTATTATGGCAATAGGATATACAATAATTTTATTGTTTCTTTCTTGGGAGATGACAGTAGCCTCTTTGTTGGTATTTATTGTTACAAGCTTAATACCAAGGGCATGGATCAGAATTACAACGCAAATAGGAAGAGATCTTGTTAATGCAAATACTAGAGCTACTACATTTTTAATTAGCAGACTAAGGTCGGTTAGATTAATACAACTATCAGGCAATGAGAAATCTGAATTTAATAATTTTTATAATTTATCAATGTTGCAGAATAAAACTAGTGTTTTAGTTGGAGTAATACAAGCAAAAACACAATTAATTATAGAACCTATTGTAATTACTATGAGTTTGGTATTTCTTTATATCGCTGTTGAAATTATCCATATGGAAGTCACAATGATAGGACTGTATATGGTGATTATTTTAAGAATGATGCCAATAATTAAAAGCCTGATTTTACAGTTTCAGAATATGCAAAGAGCATTAGGATCAATAGAGGCTACAGTTAATAGGTTAAAAGATTTAAAAAAATCAAAAATAGTAGACAATGGTACCCTTGTATTTGATGGTCTTAAACATAGTATTGCGTTAAATAATGTCTCATTTAATTATGATTTGAGTGATACAGATAATAATGTAATAAAAAATGTATCATTAAATATTCCCGCTAATTTAACAACTGCAATTGTAGGTTGTTCTGGTAGTGGAAAGTCTACTTTAGTAGATTTAATTATTGGCATGAAGAATCCAAATAATGGCAAGATCATTATTGATAATCATGAATGTAAAGAGTATAAAATATCAAGCTTATTAAGTTCAGTCTCTTTCGTTTCTCAAGTGCCACAAATATTTAATGGCACTATTACAAACCATATTGGTTACGGTGAAAAAAATGCTAATATTAATAGTATAATTAATGCCGCAAAATTGGCCGGTGCATCTGAGTTTATAGAAAATCTTTCCGACGGTTATAATACTGTAGTAGGTGAGGATGGCGCTAGATTATCAGGCGGGCAACGTCAACGTCTTGACTTAGCTCGTGCACTTATGAAAAAAGCATCTATATTGATTTTAGATGAGCCAACTAGTAGTCTTGATGCAAAGAGCGAACATCTATTTTCTGTAGCATTAAAACGTATTATAAAACAGATGGATACAACTATATTAATAATCACACATCGGTTGGCAAGTATTGTTAATTCTGATCAGATAATTGTCATGCACAATGGGCAGGTAGAGTCTGTCGGTACGCACAAGCAATTAATTACAGAAGATGGTTGGTATAAAGAAGCATGGGACTTACAAAGGTTAATATAAAATGTCATTAGAAATTATATCATTTGAAGATGTAGACAGCCTTAAGGAGGCATGGGATGAGGTTGTTAACAATACTCAGCATGCATGGTTTTGGTCTACATATCAAGAACATCAGTATCGCTTATCAACACTAAAAGCATCAGGGGTATTAATAAAAGATAGCACCTTCTTACTAGTAGATAATAATATTTTTTATGGATTGGCACCACTGGTTTTCATTAGAAGCAGTGTATTTGATGGTATTCAAGCATCATATGATAAACCGCTACCATGGCCAATGATTGTAGACACTGTAAATGACCCTGAAAAAGTGTATTCTTTCATATTTGACGAAATTGAGAGGCTAATTATAGAGTTTAACGTTGAAATGTTATCTGTAGAATACTCGCCCCCATATCTTAATGAGAAAGATTTGAGTATTTATTTATCTACAATTCGTAAACGAAAATTTATTAATAATTCGTATCAATCACATTTTATCAATGTAACACCACTAGTATTAAATAATGTACGAAAGAGATATCGACGTTATGTTAATAAATATATCGATAAATACGAATTATCAATCATTGATTCACATTCTCATTATTCCACGTTACCATTGGAATATATGGGGTTGCATGTAAAAGATTCTGGTGCAACATATAGGCCATTAAAAACTTATGAGAATCAACTTAAATGTCTTAACTATGGAAAAGGTTTTATAGTTCAAGCTAAAATCAGAGATCATGATAAGGTTGTTGGGATGCTCTTAATTAATGTGTTTAAAGGCGCGGCATATGATTCATCAGTAGCAGTTGATCCTGATTTTCAGTCTGATCAAATTTCAAATTTACTAAAATGGAAGGCTATAAAATATCTACAAAAATTAAATATTAAGCATTATGATCTTGGTAAGGCTGCTATTGTGCCAAATTATTTATGGCAGCCAACAGAAAAGAATTACGGTATTTCATTTTTTAAAAATGGCTGGAGCAGAGATTGCTACAAAAGAGTTTGGCAATCAGATAAATTCTTTTCAAAAGAAGCACTAAGCAGTTATTGTGATAACAAACGAGAAGATATTATTAACTATTTAGCATTATAAAAAAGGAATTAATTATAAATTTAGTTATAAGATTTATAGAAAAAGTAAGTAATATGATACAATGAAAAGGATAAAAATATTGATTACAGGTGCAGATGGTTTTATTGGTTCTCATCTAACTGAAGCTTTAGTAGCAAAAGGTTATCAGGTTAAGGCTCTTTCCCAATACAACTCATTTAATAACTGGGGTTGGCTAGAGCACGTAAATTGCAAAGATAGAATAGAAGTTCTAACTGGCGATATTCGTGATCCTTACTACTGTAATAAAATTGTCAAAAATGTTGATATAATATTTCATCTTGCAGCCTTAATTGCTATCCCATATTCTTATATTGCCCCAGATAGTTATGTAGACACAAACATAAAAGGTACACTAAACATATGTCAAGCAGCAAAAGAGAATGGTAATATACGAGTTATCCATACTTCTACTAGTGAAGTTTATGGTACTGCTCAATATGTACCTATAGATGAGAAACACCCTATACAGGCACAATCCCCATATAGCGCAACCAAGATAGCGGCAGATGCAATGGCGATTAGCTTCTACAATGCTTTTGAATTGCCAGTGACTATTGCTAGACCGTTTAATACTTATGGGCCAAGACAGTCTGCAAGAGCAGTAATTCCGACAATCATCACCCAAATTGCTAACGGCGTAAAAGAGATAAAACTAGGTGACTTAACCCCAACTAGGGATTTTAATTATGTGAAAGACACTTGTAGAGGTTTCATTGCATTAGCTGAAGAGGATAAAACTATAGGGGAAACCATCAATATCGGTTCTAATTTTGAAATTAGTATTGCAGATACTCTTAATATTATTAAAGAATTGATGCAAAGTGATGTGATATTTGTTGCGGATGAGCAACGTATCCGTCCAGAAAAATCAGAGGTTTTTCGACTTTGGTGTGATAATACAAAAATAGAGGAATTAACAGGATTTAAACCACAGTATGACATTAAACAGGGCTTACAAAAAACTATAGAATGGATTACAGAGCCAGATCACTTAAAAATCTATAAATCAGAAATATATAATGTCTAGAAGGCCAGAACTTAATATTTGTGGAAGAATGGTTGGTGAAGATCATGTGCCACTCGTAATTGCAGAGATTGGAATTAATCATGCAGGGAATTTACAGACTGCATTTAAATTGGTAGATGCGGCGGTTTCTGCTGGGTCAGAGGTTATAAAACATCAAACTCATGTGGTTGAAGATGAGATGAGTTCAGCAGCAAAAGATATGATTCCAGGTAATGCAAATGAATCTATTTATGAAATTATGGAGCGATGTTCGCTTTCTGAAGAGGATGAAAGGAAGCTCAAAGAGTACATAGAGTCCAAGGGTGCAATATTTATTAGTACACCATTTTCAAGGGCAGCAGTAGATAGGCTGGAGAGAATGAATGTCTGTGCTTATAAAGTCGGTTCTGGAGAGTGCAACAACTATCCATTGATAGAGTATATAGCTTCTTTCAAAAAACCGATGATTGTCAGTACTGGGATGAATAACCTTAAAAGTATCTCTAAAACAGTGGAGATAATCAGAAAGTATAATATCCCTTATGCGCTTTTGCATACTACAAACATCTATCCAACTCCAGCAAAACTGGTAAGATTAGGGGCAATGCAACAAATGCAACAAGCATTTACTGATGCGGTGATAGGTTTATCGGACCATACAACTTCAAATCTTGCTTGTTTTTCGGCGGTCGCCTTGGGTGCTGATATTCTTGAGCGTCATTTTACAGATAAAATGGATCGTCCAGGTCCAGATATTGTTAACTCAATGGATCCTATTCGCCTTAAAGAATTGATTATTGGGTCGCAAGAAATTGCTACAATGCGTGGAGGTAATAAAGAGGCGGTAAAAGAAGAGAAGCCTACTATTGATTTTGCCTTCGCAACGGTGGTTACAATAAAGCCTATAAAAAAAGGTGACCTATTTACAAAAGAGAACATATGGGTAAAAAGGCCCGGGTCAGGAGAGATATTAGCAGAGAAATTTAATGACTTGCTAAATAAGAAGTCCCTTAGGGATATACCTATTGATACGCATCTATCCAAGAGTGACATAGGAGGGTAAATATTGGCCATAAAGATAGTCATAACAGGTGCTACAGGTTTTATAGGGGCAGCACTCTGTAAAAAATTAGAAGAAAAAAAGTATTCAATAATAAAAGTTACAAGGTCACAAGACAGTAAAGCCGGGTTTTACCAAGTAACTAGCTATCAACAATCTCCTTTAGGGGATATTTTAATTCATTTGGGCGAAGATTCAGATAGATCAAGAGTGAATAAAATGGGTGATTTGTATCGACAAACGACAAGAGAGGTAATGGAGTCATTATTAATGAAAGGTTATAAAAAAATAGTCTATTGCTCCTCTTCTATTGTCTATAGAGATCAAGAAACAAAGCCATATAGGGAAAATACACTAACTTATGTAGGTGACATATACTCAACAGCAAAATTAGAAAATGAAGAGAGAGTGTTGAGTTGGGGTGGGATAGTTGTTCGTTTCTCAAATGTAATTGGTGACGGAATGTCAAAAAACAATGTATTTTCAGATATACTCAAGCAACTTTCAAAGCAAACTCCGATAACAGTATACAATATAAAGCCAATAAGAGACTTTATCTTAATAGATGATGCTGTTGACGCTATCGTGGGATTAATACAGAAGGATGCATCAGGGCTATTCAACATTGGTAGTGGTATAGCTACTTCAATCAATCAACTGGCTAAAACAGTATTAAGTGTAGCCAAACAAGAGGATAGAGAAATTAATAGCACTATTAAGAATTCAAAATATTCCTACAATGTTTTGAATATAGAAAAAATAAAAAAAGCAACAAATTGGCAACCGAAATTTACATTACTCCAATCAGTAGAAAAAATAATCAATAAGTTATGAAAAAAAAAGTTATTGCAATTTTTACCGGTAATCGTGCAGAGTATGGACTTCAATTTCCAGTACTAAAAGCGATAAACAATCATCCGAAACTTGAATATAGACTCATCGTATCAGGTGCGCATTTAGATAAAAATTTTGGCAATACCCTTGAAGAGATTGCCGATGATGGTTTTCATATAGATGCAGAGGTAAAAATAGAGATGGATGCAAGTACGTTAGAGGCTAATGTGCAGGCAATTGGTACGGGAGTGTTGAGCATAGGTGAGGCAATTAAAAATATTCAACCAGATATGATGGTCGTTTATGCGGACCGTTTTGAAGGCTTTGCCGCCGTAATTGCAGCCACACAGATGAACATCCCAACTGCGCATATAGAGGGTGGAGATCTAACAGAAGGTGGGGCATTGGATGATTCAGTCCGCCATGCGATGACAAAGTTGTCACATCTTCATTTTACAACTAATCAGCAAGCGAGTAACCGTATATTAGGAATGGGTGAAGAGGCGTGGCGGGTTCATACTGTCGGATTCCCAGCAATCGATATGATTTCTGAAGGGAATTATGCAACCCCAGATGAGATTGTAGAAAGATTAAAGATTGATTTAAATAAGCCAATTGTATTATTTACCCAGCACTCGGTGACTACAGAGTTTAATCTTGCAGTAAAGCAAGTTGAACCATCTCTTGGTGCGCTAGAAGAGTTAGCAAAAAAAGGCGTACAGATTATAGTAACTTATCCAAATAATGATGCAGGAGGTTTATCTATTATAGAGAAATTAGAAACATTGAATGTGTACCCTGTTGATAATATGAAAATTTATCGTTCATTGGGGCGATATCTATATCATGGTCTATTGGCTTTAGCTCAAGATACAAAGAACAGGGTGGTTTGTGTAGGAAATTCATCCTCTGGGATTAAAGAAACCCCAGTTTTTGGTTGCCCAACAGTCAATATAGGTACTCGACAAAAAGGGAGGTTACGAGGTAAAAATGTATTGGATGTCGATTACCAAAAAGAATCAATCATTGATGCTGTAACAATCTGTATTGAAGATAAGGATTTTAGAAAAAAATGTGCTGAAACAGATAATCCTTACTATATAGGAGATGCGGGTAAAAAGATAGCAGAAATATTAGCAGAAGTACCTCTAAGTAGGGAGTTAATCTGTAAACAGATGACATTAAAAGGTGAAATTAAGAATGGCTGGTACAGATGAAACAAAGCACAATCACCTCATCTGCAACATTGGTTGATGCCGTACGTATTATTGAATTAAATACTAAACGGTTAGCCGTAGTAACTGATCAGGAGAATAGAGTGATAGGTACTCTTACAGATGGCGATATTAGACGATCGATACTTGGTGGGAGCGATCTTAAGACTTGTGTAACTGAATCAATGAATACACAACCTGCAGTAGCACGAATGGATGAGTCGGATAGTGTATTACATGAGATGTTGAAAAAATATAATATCCGGTCAATCCCACTTATTGATCATAACGATAGATATGTAAGAACATTTTATGAGACGGAACTTTATAAAACAAGTAGCTCTCTTTCTACGGAAAAAACCTTTGATGCTGCAGTGATTATGGCAGGAGGAGAAGGGAATAGACTGCGTCCATTAACTGAGAACCTTCCGAAACCAATGGTAGATATAAATGGAATACCATTATTAGAGAGACAAGTCAGAGGATTGGGAAAAATTGGTATCAAAACTATCTATATCTCAATCAATTATCTTGGAGGTATTATTAAAGACTATTTTGCAGATGGAAGTGACTTCGGCATGACAATACACTACTTACATGAAGATAAAAAGTTAGGTACTGCAGGTGCACTTTCATTACTGCCATCAATAGATAAAAATAGTGATTTATTGATAATGAATGGGGATATCTTAACAAAATCTAATTTTATTCATCTTTATCATTTTCACAAAGAGCATAGCTCATCAATAACAGTGAGTGCTATTGATTACTATGTCGATATTCCTTATGGGGTTATTGATAGTAAAGGTACTAAAGTTATAGGGCTTCAGGAAAAGCCCTCACAAAGATTCTTTTGTAATGCAGGTATTTATGCCATCTCTGTAGATATTTTACAAAAAGTACCAGCAGAAAAATTCTGGAATATGACTGATCTTATAGAGCAGTGTTTAGTTGATAAGGAAAATGTATCGGTATTCCCAGTTCATGAGTATTGGACGGATATCGGCACACTGAGTGATCTAGAAAAGGCAAGAAAAATGTCTAAACTATGATGGTATTGCAATGAATAGTTTTCCAAAGATACTTGTTTGTGGCGCGGGTTCTATTGGTCAAAGACACATCAAAAATTTACAAAATCTAAACATAAATGTATCGGCATGGAGAAGTAGAAAAGAATTAGTAAAAGAACTATCTGATCAGTATAAAATTAATGTTTATACAGATTTTGATTGTGCATTAGAACGAGTTGATGCTGTAGTTGTAGCAACAAATACCAATAAACATATTGATATTGCATTGAAATCTATAGATAAAGGAAAAGCGATATTTATTGAAAAACCTATTGCTAAATCTCTTTCAGAAGTTACCCCACTTGTAAATAAAGTATCTAAAAATAATAATATTATAGAAATAGGCTTTCAATTAAGGGCCCATCCTAACCTTATTAAGATTTACGATCTAACAAGGCAAAAACTATTTGGACCACTTTATACGTATAGAGCTGTAGTAGGCCAAAGACTTGATAAGTGGAGGCCAGGCACAGATTACAGAGAGAGTTATAGTGCAAGTGAAGATCGTGGGGGCGGGGCGTTACTTGATTTAATTCATGAGATCGACTTAATTAATTGGTTGACAGGTGGTATTGAAAAAGTATATGGAAATGTATCAAATGTAAGTGATTTAGAGATGAGCGCAGATGATTTAGTTAACATTACTTTAATAAATAAAAACGGTGCCGTTGGACAAATACAGATGGATATGGTTAGCCCAGAATATAGACGAAACTTAGAATTAGTATATAGAGATGCAATAATTTATTGGGATTATGTTTCAGGAAAATTGTATAAAAAAATGAATGGAAAGGTATTATTACTAGATGAGACGCCAAAAACATTTGAAAGAAATACTATGTTTTTAAATCAAATGAACCATTTTATTAATAGAGTTAAAGGTAGTCTTGAAGCGCCACTGTGCTCATTAGAAAGCGGTATAGATGCGCAGAAAATTGCAGAAGCTGTAAAATTGTCAAGTGAACTAGATAGGGTTGTAAATTTAGAGGAGTTTGATTTATGAGTATACTGTGTGTTATAAGTGCTAGAGGCGGTAGTCAGGGATTGCCAGGTAAAAATATAAGGCCACTATTGGGAAAGCCCTTAATAGCGTGGACTATAGAATCAGCATTAAAAACGCCAGAAATAGATAGGGTTGTCGTATCAACTGATTCTGAAGAAATAGCCATGGTAGCAAGAGAGTTTGGTGCTGAAACCCCATTTATGCGTCCAGATATTTTATCTGGTTCAGAAGTGGGAAAATTTGATGTTTGGAAGCACGCTTTAGACAGTTGTGAAAAATTCTATAATGAAAAATATGAAATCTTTATAGATTTAGATTGCACTAATCCGTTGAGAGATACAAGTGATATATCAAGTATTATTAAACAACTAAGAGGTTCTATTAAACAGGGTGTAGATACAGTATTTACAGTTTGTGAAGCAAGAAAAAACCCATATTTTAATATGGTTGAGGAGGGTAAAAATGGAGCAATGTACATGAGTAAAACATTAGGACCGACAGTTATTAGGCGGCAAGACGCACCACGAGTGTATGAACATGTAGCAAGCATATATGCGATGCTGCCTATCCATGTAAAAACAAAAAACCATTTACTAAGTGGACATGCAGAAGGGTATGACATTGGTTTTAAAAAAAGCATTGATGTTGATTCTGAATTTGACTTTGAGTTAGTTGAATACTTAATGAAGAGAAAGTACAGATTGTTATGAGTAGTTATAAATTAAATATTTCAGGTAAAAGAATATTATTGGTTGGGGCAACAGGTGTATTAGGAAGAGTTTATGCTTCTGCATTGGCAGAGATAAATGATATTCAGTTATTGATTGCAGATACTAAGCAAACAGATATCATTTCATATGCAAATCAATTAGGTGTATTAGGTGTAGAGATAGATGTTACATCTGAAAGTTCAGTAATTGGTTGTTTGCAGTATATGGAAGATCAATTTGGCGGCTTAGATTCTGTTATAAATAATGCGGCAGCTACAGGTGAGAGTTTAATGGGCTCTGGAGACGCTTTTACAAATTTTGAAAATTACCCACTAGAGGTTTGGAAAAAAACTATAGATATTAATCTTACAGGAACTTTCTTAGTATCAAGAGAGGCGGGACGTCTAATCAAGAAAACTAGTAAATGCGGTAACTTGATTAATATTGCCAGTATTTATGGAGTTGTTGGACCTGATCATCGTATTTATGAGGGGCAGCCATTTAAATCATTTCCAGGTTATTCTGCGAGTAAGTCAGGAGTAATTGGTTTAACAAAGTGGCTTGCTACATGGTGGGGTGGCGATATTCGTGTAAATTGCATATCTCCTGGCGGAGTATTTAATAAGCACAATAATCAATTTGTAAAAGCATATAGCGATCGAGTTCCTATGAGTAGGATGGCAGAAAGAGATGAGTTAACAGGAATAATTTTATATCTTCTATCTGATCAATCAAGTTATGTAACAGGACAGAATTTTATTGTTGATGGAGGATTTACAGCGTGGTAGATAATATTTATATTGAGCACTTAGATGCAAGGAAATTTAAAAAATTATCAGATTTTTTAGCGGTAAATGTTAATTCTTAAAAAGATAATTTCACATATCGTTACAAGTATTTCCGCATGCTCGTTTGCAAGGATTTTGGCTATATTTTTTATGCGATATAGATTTGCTGCAACATTAACTGGTAAATCTATTATTTTTGTATTAGATGAGCCTAGGTTTAGAGAGGATATCCAAATCCTTAAAAATAATACAAATATTTATTATGTTAATTACCCTAATTGGTTACAAGATAAGATAATTGCTATTCTAGAGATATCTAGAATAAATAGTAAAAAAAAATGGCTTTCAAAATTTATTAAATGTCTGTGTGAGGCAATAGATTCAATTGGCTTTATCTCTGCAGGAATGTATTACAGAAGGCATGAGATATGGGAGGTTTCCACCATTCTTGCAAATAGAAGATTTTATTGTTTGCATAGGGAGGGTATTGGAGCGGATAAAAAAACTGTAAATAACTCACTTAAATCTCAATTTTTAAAGGCGCGTAAGTTTTATGGGACAAAGTTAATGGTTGGTACGGAGACTTTGAAGGAATTGTTAATTAAGATAAATTACATTTCTAGTGATAGGATTGTTGTGACTGGAATGCCTAGGTTTGATAAAATCTATCATTATACAAACAACAAACTAAATACTGTTCAAGAAACAAATACAGTTCTGTTATTTTCTTTTTTTATTAGCACAATAAAAAATTTTAATATAAAAGATGGTCTTTATGCGAAAACCGGTGGTTTTATAGAATTGTTCAATCAAGTACACTATACGGTTGCACAGTTTGCTATAGATAATCCTAAGATAAATGTTATTATAAAAATGAAGTGGTATAGTGGAAACGCTAAAGAGAGTGTAGATACAGCGATAAAAGGTGGAACAGGATTGTGGCCAGATCAGATAGGTAACCTAAAGGTATTGGACGATATTCCAGCACAAAAACTAATAAAAGAATCACGTGTGATTATTGGGTTTAATTCTACTACCTTGATTGAATCTGTCCTTTATGGTAAGAATGTCATAGTCCCATCATTTGCTGAAGCGTCACAGGAAAAATATATTGATGATGTGTTTTTTTCAAATAAAGAAAATATTTTTTATAGGGCGTATTCATTGGTAGAACTAATGAATTTGATAACAAACTGTTACCATAATGAAAATAAAAAACTAACTATTGACAGGTCATTTATAGAAGAAACAGTAGGTCCATATGATGGTAATGCATGTTTACGTATAGAAGGCACTATTGCACATGAATAATATTTTTTTAATTATAGCATCCCAACAAATTAAGACTATAACACCCCAACAAATTAAGACAACAATCTAAAATTTCTTATTTCGAACGAGTTAAACTTAACCCAACAATTCGGAGTAATAAATATGAGTAAAAAACGAACCAATTACAGTTCAGC
>Ga0008649_10000824_pt1 | contig 25998 bp, 23 predicted proteins | sample SaaInlV_130m_DNA_2_FD_66601 | JGI IMG/M metagenome (GOLD analysis project Ga0008649, IMG submission 66601) | Marine microbial communities from expanding oxygen minimum zones in the Saanich Inlet - SI037_S2LV_130m_DNA | ecosystem: Environmental > Aquatic > Marine > Intertidal zone ... | reverse complement strand
GGAGTAAGACTCTCATCCAACTCGTCATCTGCTTCATATCCCTCACTAACATCTCCTATTAGCGAATGTGAATCAGTTAAGGAGCCTGTAAGAGATGTTGATTGGGTGTTAATGTCTATGTAACCACCAGCGGCGAATACTTCTGACCTTATGGTGTTAGTTTCAATCGCCGTCTTGATTAGACTAAACACAGTTGTACTGCCTGTGAGTACCTTAGCCCCCGCAGGTATAGTCTTCTCTACCATGAGTAGAGGTTGGACCACACCACTCATACTGGCCCCTGTCAAGTCTATTGCGTTGTAATAGACCTTCACAAACGGAGCCATGTCATATGTTGTAAGCGCCGGTACACTGAGAATAGCCACCCTGCTTTTCTCACTAGGCCTGAGATGTAACCTTCTAGTCTCAGTATTGAGGTTGTTCAAGTCTTGTGGTACAGGTCCCTTCAGCATGAAAGGAAGATAATCAAAACTAGAACCACCTATTGCTATGACCTCTTTCTGAGAATCCACTAGACCGTTATCGAATACTACTTGTGCTTCTGCTGAATTAACAATTTCATTGACAGCCATTACGTCTTGTTCTCTATAGACATCTACCTTACTATTCACCGCAATCTGGTCAGAGATGCCATTCTTGGCCGCATCATAGATTACATTGATGATATCAGCAGAGCCATCTATCTGTTGGTCTATGATTTCATCTTGAGGTCTAGGTAGCATTTTGAGGAAGTCATGACCATCAACGTGATTCAAAGTATGTCTACCACTATGTCCTTTCTGGAATGTAGTATCAACATCACTAGGCCAAGTGACTGCATACGCATTGTCTGAAGTGTCCGTTGCCATGTTAGTTGAGTATACGAATCCGTGTAGCCCAAAGGGTCCCTCATCAATCACCATCTGTCCAGTTCTGTCTATCATTTGTGTGGAGTGATGTGGGGGTTGGTATGGTTTTCCACTAGCACTATCTATCAGTAGGTCTGCTCCTACCACTACGAAGTAATTGTCAACCCCCTCTGTTCTGGTGTGTAGAGCCTTGCGAAGACCGTTGTTTGAACTGGAGAAGTCTAGATGAACGCTGGTGACAAGGCAGTTACCTGTCGATGTGTTGACATTGTGAAGTCTGAGTCTTTCTGGCGGTTTGTTGTTGGGTTTGAAGATGTCTCTATCAGTTGCTCCGGCATTGATGAGAAGATTGTAAGGGGTGTGAGAGACTGCATATGTAGTAGGTGTGCCTGTATTCTCTAGGTAATTGACCACCTTGTAATCACCACCTGAGTATTTGTTAACGCCTGTGCTGTCCTTTGAGAATACGTAGTTCCCCGATACAGTCTCCAACCCAGTCAGTTTCTTGGCTAGTTTGACTGCATCAGCGGTACTGAGTGATATCTGGGATATGAGGACACTCTCCCCATCTAGGGTAGTGCCGTTATCTGATATGGATGAGAAGGTATAGACATCCTCTATAGGCGCTATTGGCTCTTCAAACCTATAGAGCAGCAACGTATTGTTATTGGCTATAGGCGCAGACCTCTCTATAGTACCCTCATCAAAGTACCCAGAGATGTGTAGAGACTCCATCACCCCTCTGAACTTTCCACCATTTCCACCCACGTAGACGTGTGCATTGCCCTTCGCTATCTGTAAGATTCGGTTAGGTAGTGATTTAGAAGCCATCAATTCTCCGTTGATGTAGAGTTCAATTGCTCCGGTTCTAACTGCCGCTACGATGTGTATGAGTGGTCTCTGGTCTGTGTTGAGAGTGGTGGCATCATCATAGGAACCGTTGTACTTGTTGTATGATGAGTGAATACCCCCAAAGGCGGAAGGAGGGTATACTGTTCCCTCATATCCCCTATTAGTGACCTTAGTGGCCGTTGAGATGAAATGGTGTTCCTGCCCACTATCTGTGTCTAGAAATACCTCAAAGGAAGCGGGACCCGGAGTATCAACCTCACCTATCGAGAGTTTGAATTGATTTTCTTTCTCTACTACCACACCACCGCAGTCTGGTATTACCCAAGCCTCTATGCATATCTGCGAGTTCAGTATCCCAGACAGGGTCCCTTCACCCTCTATGTGTTGCTTTTCTCCTAGTATGTTTGTTTTTGATTTAGTGCCGTCTGAAGTTTCCTTACCAAGGCGACTCATCGTGCCTTGTGGAACCACTATGCTGTCGGACACACCATCAAAGAAGAAAGCGTGATTGGAACGTCCGAGTATAGGCATGATATCACATCAAGAAGTCCACAGGTGCGAATTGCATAACAATGTTGTAGACGTTCTCTCCTGCTTCGTATGTTATGTCGAGTTTCTTTACTGTGCCCTTAATGCCAGTTCGATTACCATTGAAAGTGGCTCCTGCTGCTTTTGTATTTCCTTCGCTTCCCTTGCTCTTCACAGTCTCACCCCAACCTGTGGGCATGATGAAGTTACGAGCGACATAGTTGTCACCGTCCGCCTGCACTGATGAGTTGTATGGAATCTGTATCCCCTTGATGTAACCACTACCAGAGCCTGCTCCATCCATCATGATACCTACACCTGCTGCTGCTACACCAACTCCAACAGGAGTAGCAGTACCAAAAGAAGCACCTGTGATAGCCACACCGCCAGCCACCATTCCAGCACCTATGAGGAACTTACCGATACCCTCTTTTTTTGAATTGTTCATGATTCCGTAGAGGTCCATCGCCTTGTCTCCTGCTGACCTCTTGACTACAGTAAGACCACCCTTGAACTTCTCGTGTGATGGTTGGATGTATGAATTGGGTTTATTGGCGAACATAGGTGTTAGGTTATTACCATCCTCACCCGTTGTGTCTTGTTGGATTGTCACGACTGTATTAGTCTCCCCAGTATATGATGAGTCTGACTTAGAAGCAGTGAACTTCGCTGATAGGTTGCCTGTGTTGTTTATCAAGTCAGTGAGTGCTGTTGCGAATAGAGCACCAGTAAGTGAGCCTGCCGGGTTGATTCCTATGGTATAATCAGTGTTGGTTGTGTTTGTGAAAGTGCCGCTTGAGAGTTTCTTGAACTTGATAGTGAAAGAAGTACCATCATATGATGTTAATTTCATGGTGGAATTGCTGTATTCATCTGAGCCTACGAAATGTGTATTTCCAAGGTTGAATAGTTTAGCGATATTGGCATTAGTAGCCCCGTCCCCATCTAGATAACTGAATGTTTGACCTGCATTCACCATGAATGAGAAGTCGATTCTAGATTGTGAACCTGTATTGGAACCCACTAGTGCCCTGTCATCAGTGAGGACAGCGTTGATGAGTATGACTGCCTTATTCATATTAAGGTCTATTCCAACTCTGACACCACCACTGAAGGGAGTAGCCATACCACCCGCTTTTCTTGATGTGGTGAGTGTCATGCTTTGGGCGTTTATTTCTGTTAGTTTCCCGGTATCGTGAACCAACCTGATAGGAACTCCATTTGCTGCCGCCATTATGCATACCTACTTGTTGTTGTTGTACCACCTAATGCTCTGGCGACTTCCTCCTGCATGAGTTCTGACATCTCTCTTGCAATCTGCCGTTTATCAGAACGGTCTGTTACGCCTGAGATGTTGATGTTCATTGTGAAATACTGATTGACACCACCAGATACTGAGGTGCCTATTTGAGTTCCACTGGATTCTTTCTTATTACCACCACCCAACAGACCCTTGGCCTTGCCTACGAGTTTACCTACAGAACCTGTTATTGCTTTCTTTATCTTGTTGATTATATTCAATACTTGCTTGAATGGCCATAGTATGATTTCTCCCACTTTCTTGAACCTATCAATCATGAAATCCTTGACTTGTCCTAATCTAGTTTTTAAGCCACCAACAAATCTCATTATCTTTCCGAAGGCCTCCCCTACTTTTTCGGCAATTCTAGATGGTATACTGAAAATGAAGTCCTTTAGCAGAGTCAATTTATCTATAGCCTTGTCTTTGAGTGTTCCGAATAACTCAGGTATCTTACCTAACGCCCCTGATAACTTACCAACCAAACCACCGAAGACCTCTGGTATTTTTTTGAATCCATCTACAATGAATCCTATTATCTTCTTACATATGTTCCAAATACCACCGAACACCGTCTTTGCTATTCCTATCAAAGGGTTGAGTATAGGCATGATATGCTCATCGACAAAACCCTTAATTTTATTGAATATAGACATAGCCAACTCACCTAACTTGGTGAAAACCGATGTGAACAACTGACCAATCATACCTATGCCCGATTGCACAGCGCCTATACCACCCTGAATCAGAGTAGTGGTCGAGTTAACTGCCGCTAGGGAAGCCAAGATTGGTGCGAATGCCATTAGAAATCATCCTCCTGAAGGAAGGAGTAGTCTAGAGTGACTATGTCAGAACTGTCAGAGTTTCCTCTAATTCTATCCTTCTCCTCTTGTCTCTCTTGCTCTGCATCGAAGGCCATAGCCCATGCTAGGGATTGTTTGAAAATCTCCTCGCTCATATTGTATACCTCCGTTAGTGAAATGTTGTAATGTTTTGCTATGTTGTATGCAAACAACTGTAGTTGAAGTTCGATGTCTTCTGAGGACTCTATTCTTTGCTTCTTCAGAAAACTCTCAACCTTCAGTTGCTCGCTTTGGTAAACCCCCCTTGCATAGCCTCCGCCATCTCATCTGGTTTGGGGAGTAGCGTAGCCAGTTGCTCACCAGCATATGCATTGAGTTGTCTCATCTCCTCTATGGAGAGTTCTGGGTTAGTTCCTACTACCCAGTTTGTGAAGGCATATTCCCAGTATGCCTGTAAATCAAGAGAAACGCCAGATTCCGACACTACAAACATTGTTTGTGCCGCTTTTTGAACGTCCAAATACGTTATGTCTCTTATCCACACTTCCATGATGGCTTCAGGGTCTTCCCTGTCAACCTGTATCTCATGTTTGTGTTCTTCATTATTCGTTAATATCTTCCGTTTGTTCACTACTTTCGCCATTTGTTGTCACTTCCTCGGTTACAGCCTCGTTAGAGGGGGCATCCAATGTTACCTCAGCAGCCTCTTCCAAGGGGGCTTCGGTCTCACCTTCTTCCGGTTGTGTATCTTCGGTAATACCTTCATCGTCTCTCCTTAGGCGGAGTACGACTTCGGCTTTTGTACCTCGAATTGTAAGTTCTCTGTCCCTACATACATCACGTAGTTCAGCGACAGTCATTGAATCATAATCAGTATCTACAGCGAATGGTGAATCAGATGGCTCCACTACTACCTCTTCTTCATCCATTGGTACAGGTGCAGCCTCTTCTACTTCCATTAGAGTTTCTGTATTTAAAGCAGCAACATCTTCTGTATTTTCTACATCTTGTAGCACTTCTTCAGCGGCATCTACCCAACTAGGTTGGTCTACGACCAAATCATCTTCTAATGATTGGGCGACTTCATCAGTGGCTGCTTCCCAAGAGGGACTGTTGATTTGACCTTCTATGTAATTATCTATCTGCACTCTGCTCTTCAATCTCTTCAATGCACTAGACATTTTTACTGATGTAATGTTACAAAGCCATTTTGCATAGTTCTCTCTAGGAACACGATTGAACTTCTGTGCTCGCATTCTAGGTGCAGCGAAGTCATTCAAGTCTTGTGTCATATTGTATACCTCAGGAGTGGAACAGTGGGTCAATCGTGATTACCTTGATTGACTTCGGCATTATCTTCAACATACTCCTTATTGGACCTTTATCCTCAGGTATGGGTAATGGTGCTTCAGTAATGAAGTAGTCATCAATTAGAATCTCAATGGTCTCTTTTGTGCCCGTACCACCCTGCTTGACGAACGATAGACGAATCATATCTGCATCAGTGGTATCGGTTGTAGTGTCATCGAAGTTGTCTACACCTCTCCTCATATTGTGATAGAAGAGGGGGTCATCCACTATGATTTCCAACTCCAAATCATACTCAGTCTTACCCGCTACAGATATAGTCGGGTTTCTTGTGCCAGCATAAGGTGTCTGGTCAGTCTTTGAGTCAGCCACATTAGCACCAGTTATTGTATAGAACTGTTGCACTCCTGTGGAGCCGTTGAGTGTGAAACTAACGACCTGACCTAGGGTAGTGCCCTTGACTCTCATTGTGCCGTTGTAGAACATGAATGGTTTCTGTGTCCTCTTCGCTATACCTGACTCCTTGCGCTTGACCTCTGTATTTGCTGTGTCCTCGAATAACCTATGAGCGTCATATCTGTCACCTTCGTTGGCATCCTCCAACCTGCCGGTGTCAGTATAGCATAGAGCGGCATCGAAGTTTACTGTCATTCTAAGAGCAGCATCAGTATCAGCCTTGAGTGAGAAGTCCTTCACCTTGCAACCACGGAAGACACGTGTGAGTTGTTTGGAATCTGATGCACTACCATCAACCACCTCAGTAGTGGCTATACCATCACCTAGACCAGTATCATTTCTCCTGATGCTGACCTCCATTGCGAAGGATGGAAGAACCGTTCTAGAGTAGATGAGTTTCTCGATTGGATTCTCAAGTGTACCGAATGTTCCGGCAGTGGAACTAGCGCTAGTTGTGAGGAGATTAGGACTCCCATTAGAGCCATCACCCATGAATCTACAGAAATAGATATCCATATCATTAGCATGGTCGAATTGGAACGGGTCATCAACCCATATCTTACCGTTGTTTATGGCCACTATTCTTCTTATTTCTGTCTTCAGTGCCTTGCTGATTATGCTATCTGCACCTTGTGCGGGCCAAATACCATCGCTAGCAGTCTCTCTGTGAGTGTTTACATCTGTGGTATTGAACTCTGGTATGATGACATAATCCCCAACTGCCACTGCTTCATCGTCACCCGACCCCAATTCACTAACTGGTGTGCCTGTGTATGCGAAGTAGGAATCACCGGGGCTGATTGTCTGAGCAGTTTCTAAATCTGTGCCACCAACAGGGCCGCAAAGAGCAGATGGGCTGTAATAGAGAGTATCAGAAGCAGTAATTTGGACTTTTGTCCCTTGACTGAAAGTGAGGGTGCTAGAAGCACCAGAATCGCTTATTGCAGTGAGTCTACCCACATAAGTGCCATCTGATTTGAAGACGGCATCACCAGCAGCAACTGCTGCGACTGTTGCTGATACACCAATAGCACTTGTCGTTCCAGCAGCACTTGTGCCGTCTGGTGTGACTGCTATGGTAGTGAGTGGTAGTTTAGCCACCTCATGTCCTAGTGCATAGTAGAACCAGCGACCATTGTGTAAGTTGCACTCGAAAGAGCCACCAGTGTTGATGAATCTGCCCGGTGTCTGCACTGCTACGTCACGACCTAACCCAACTACGTGGAATCTCTTGAGGTCCACTACTGTCTCAGGTAGAGCCACAGTGCCGACCAGTCCAACGAATTGGTCAGATAAAATCCTCTCAGCAGCAGCATTTGCGTTTGTTGCATGGGTCATTGATGTGTCTATAGCAGGAGTCTTGTAAGGTAGTATGTGCATTGCACCAGAATCTGTATCTATGTTACCACTACTATGGTCGGTCTTCAATGCAGGAGAAAGAGTTAGGTTGGTTTTTGTCTGCTTGACTATGGTGTATACCCTACCTTTTTTGCTGTAGTTATCATCTTCAGACCAAGGGGAAGTTAAACCACTGAAGACCACTTGGCTACCTACTAACATTCCTAGAGGATACATTAGTTCCTCACTAGCGTTTACCGGTGCGCCAGCAGCCCCATTCAAGAATGCTATTTCGCTAGTATCTTTGATAGTATCTCGTGTTGCTGTAACGGCTCTAACATGGAAAGTAGAACTAAGGCCAGAGTCTTCTAAAGTTAGTCCAGACTCATGCCCGAACGTAATCTCGGTTAAATCTCCACGATAGACTGTTGACGGCATGGCTCTCTCTCACCTCATGGGATTAACTCTGCAAAGATAACAACTTCTATCTGAAAGGTCGTTCTGAACAACATTTTGCTCCTATCTGACAAATCCGTTCGTGTTTTGAACACGAGTCTGTCGTAGTTTTCGCCGTCCCCTTTGCGCTTGGTATGGATGCATCTTCTTACCTCATTCTCCATGGATTGCAGGTGCTTTCTGCTCCTCATGGTTCTCGCATCCAATGTGATGTTTATTCTAGTAGTAACAAAATCGTATAGTAGTTCTGGAGTCTCTTCATTGTGAGCAGTCTCGAATACCATGATATAATCATGATTCTTCATGTCCAACCTCTTACCACGCTCCGGTCCGACTTCAGCGATGTCTATGATTATAGGCTTGTAGTTGCCTGTATTCCCCCTATTCCAGTTGGTTTTGAGTACCTCTATGACGGAGTCTATACCTTCTAGAAATGTAGCAACCATTAGTTCTTCACCTCTGCTATCGGTAGTATCTTACCGCCTCTGTAGTTGAAGTTGTGCTCCCTCATCTCAGAGTTGCCTTCTGTGAGCATCCTTTCATCGACCCTACTCATCACCTTTTCAATAACTGCCTGTGATGCCGGTTCACCGCTTTTCATGACGGTTATGAGTCCATCATCATTAGAAAGACCCTCATTCCTCATCTCTTCACTCTCCTTTCTGGTTCTGACGGCTGGTGGGTTCTTCGTGTAGTGATTACGTAGGTTTTGTTGGGTAGCCATGACTTCAGCGAAAGTGTCTCTCACGCTTGCACGCATTTCCTCTGCTGCACTATACTTGGTCATAGGAAAGCAACCACCTCTTTGTAACGTGGTATTGTCTTATCTATATCCATCTGATACATCTGTATCTTAGAAGCGAGGTCTACGTTCTGCGTTCCCTCTGGTATGAGTACACTCCTATCGTCATTCAATAGTAAATCAATGACTACCATCTTGGTGCATATGTCCTCAATGGCTTTCTCAAGGTATCTCTCACCATAGATGTAGGAAGCCTTGACTGCATTCCACTCGAAGAACGGGTATGAGTTGTTGAAGTAGATTATTCCCATCTCAGGGTCTAGCCAGAAGTCACGTAGCCTACCTCCATCTCCAGAACTACCCTGCAAGTCAACATCCATTCTTTTCTGTGTGAGTGTCCCCGCTATGTCAGAAAGAGCAGAGCCTATTACAATAACACAGCCGGTGAATGAAGATGCGGTCTTACCTGTATACCTGAAGACATCACCACTGGCATCGAGAATAACACCAGAATCTGCAAAGTTAGCAGTGGCATCTACAGTGGCATCGTCGCTTGTGGATGTGACATTGATAGTTGTACTATCCAAACTAGAGAAGGTACAAGTGTGGCTATGTGTGTCCGTTACAGTCACATTGGAATTAGTGGATGCTATTGTGCACGTTTCACCCCCCTTCACAGCCCTCATACTGGTTATTTTCACAACACCAGTGCCTAAATCGGCGTTGGCGGTTGCTAGGAACTCATTGTGTACCGCCACATTAGAGGTGCTTCCCTCTAGTGTGAATGCGGGGGAGAAATCAACAGCGGCCTTACTGACCCTATCCTCCTTGTTGATTAGGTCAGCCAGATTCTGTGCTGTGGTTGTGCTATCGAAATCCGCTCTCCATTGTCCAGTGCCAGTGCCCATCGTCAATGTTGCTACAGAGGCAGTGCTGTTACCGGGACAAATAACAATAGAGCCAGACAATGCGTTGACGCTATCAGGTATTATGACACGTGCTTCTGCCGCACCAATCTCCCTGTAGTCGTCCCCCTGCCACAATTCAAGACGCAGAAGTTGCTGTACGTTCCTGTATAGCAGTGGAGTAGTACCTACGTAATCTGTGTAGTACCTACGCCTGTATGGTTTGTATGTGTCGAAATTGATGTATTCAGCGGTAACCAGATTGGGTCTCCATGAGTTGTGGGTCATGTTATCTATCTTATCTTGCATTCTCAGTATGATTGCATCTACCTTGTCTTTTGTAAGACCACGAGTCTTACCATTGGTGAATGATGCTTGATTCTGCACATACGTGTTATCAGCCGCTTGGTAGTTTGTGATGGATAGACCTTCACTGATGAAACCGAGAGCAACCCCGTTTATCGTGGATGATATCTCGGTAATGGTAACAGTGATACCCATCGGGTCAGCGTCACTGTAGATTAGAATGGAATCGTCAACGCTGAATCCTATGTTCCTGTAATCAGAACCAGTGACGTAGACCTTGGCGACATCGTTTGCTGCGCCCCCAATCACAGATAGGGTAGTGTCTGAGGATACTAGAACCGCCTCTTGTGGTCCAATATCTAACAAATCAGCGACTTTCTGTGCTGTTGTGTATACAATCGCAGTAGGGTCTAGAGGTCTAGTCTCTGCCTCGCCGGGGCTGAATACTTGTGGCATTACCAACGAGCCTCCTCATTTCTGTGTGCCATGTTGTATTCCATGGGTTTCTTGCAAGAACTGCATTTCTCTACCCACATGAAGTGAAGTAAAGCACAGTGTTGACACCTTGTGCCAGAGCCTATATTGAGGATGTCACCTATGTCATCGACTCTCTTATTCTGCTTAGTAATAGCGCCTGCTAGTGGTTTATCCGTATTGAATACGGTTCCAGTGCCAAGAGTCTCTGCTAGTTTGACATTCTGTTTTTGTGCACGTTCAATGTCGCTGAGTTCAAGAGTTTGTAAATCGAACCCCATACATTCCCCTCACCATCAACTAGTTGTTACGAACACATATACGTTACCCAATATGTTATGTGGGTCAACTGCTACAGGGGTGTTAGTACTAACAGCGGCTACTATCGCCGTCTGTATGACTCCCCTAGCCGTACTGTCGTTGAAGTCAGTAGGTGCGTAAGGACCCAGTATGGTACATGTCTTAACCATTCAGTCACCGCCTCAGGAGCGGTTCCCTAATGCCCACCAAGTTCCGTCTTGCCCAGCAACGTGGTTTAGCACGAGCGAAGGCGTAGCGGCGTTGATAGATGTGAACACCCCATCGACTCCACCACCAGTTCCAGCGGTTGTGCTAAGTGCATTAGCGCCACCTGCTACTATACTTGCTAAAAGTCCTGACAAGTCTATGGTTGTCGCTGCTTCTGTACTTGTATTGGTAAATGTGCCTGTATACATGATGAGATTACCCATCACTGTTGGTCTATTTTCTGTTGTTTGTGTCTGTGTCATTTTCTTATTCCTCCATTATATTTGATTCTGTTGCCGTTTCCTCAACTGTCTCTTCAACTGTCTCTTCAACTGTCTCTTCAACCACTTCCACTACAACTGGCTCTTCGACTGTCTCCTCGACAATCGGCTCAGGTGCGGGTGGGTTTAGAAGGCTATCGACTTGTGCTAGTAGTTGAGTCTTAGTTTGATAGACTCTTCCAACAGTTCCGCCGTTGTCTCTGACCCAGTCTATGATGTCGGCTCTTCGCCATCCATCATCTGGTAGTCCGTCTTGGCCGGCATCCACTGTGAGGGGTTCATCTCCCTCTAATCTCCAGTGTGATGCTGGTAACCTGTGTCTCCACAGGTCTATCCATTCTTGACTCTTAGTCTGCGGAACCGCCCTATTGAACTCAGCGCCCGAATCAGGAGAGTTTCTCCAGAACTCAGGACCAAGAAAGGTTACGGATGGCAACTAGAACCACCTCAGGATACTATCGCCATGAATCCAGTGCTTCCGGTTAGTGTGCCCTCACAAGCGAATGTGATGGTACCTGACCCAAGTCCTGCATCTACCGAGCAAGATGTGCCGGCTACACCTGAGCCGCCAACTACTATTGCATGTATTGTATCTGCTCCATTACCGACTGTGAAAGTTGCGTCATTCACAATCAGAGTGCAAGTGCCGACTATTAGTTTCAGTCCTCGCCCTCCTGTATTGGTTGTATCGTCGTTCTCTGCCGCGAATGGTGTTAGAGCACCGGGGTATGCATCTGCTGCCCCACCTGCTCCGTCTAACCATCTGCTGTCTGAGCCTAGCGCTCCTGCGTATAATTCTAATTCAAAGTCCACCGTCATTACTCCGGCAGACCCACTTGCTTTTGTCATTGTTATTGCCATATTATTTCACTCCTTTTGTCTCCATTATCTCCAAACTACTCACTTGAGGTCTCGAACGCTCCCTTGTCCACCGAAGAAAGTTGTCCATAATTCTCCCATGGTCCTGTACATTCCTTCCTGTCCTAGTCTGTTGATTGCGAATGGGTCACCAGTCTCAATTCCACTCTCGTAGTATTGTGTCGGGATGGCCGTGCTGAAGTACATGTAATCGGTATCTAGGAAATACATCCTGCCGAGTCCATCTGCTGCTACGTCTTTGGAAGGTATGATTGGAACTCCGTTGTAGGTTGCTACTACGAAACCTGCTTCCATACCGGGAACACCCTTCACACCGTTGTGGGATGGGGTGACCCTCTTTTCTTCCATGAACCTCTGTTGTGACTGTAGTAGTTGCTGTAGCCTCATCAGAGTGTCGTACTTGGTTAGGATAACCTTGGGGTTTCCACCACGGACCCAAATCTTCTGGAACAAATCGTCCAGATGGTCTAGGCTTAGAACTCGGTTAGCAGACCCAGTGTCTCCGTTACCCTCAGCGTAGGACCAAGAGTTGTTGCTTCCATTTCTGTCGATGGAGTAGATATCCTCGTCTCCAGCGTCGTAGTGTGTCCCTGAGGTCATTACTGTGCTGTCAGAAGTAGTAACTCTGTCGATTGACTCGATGTTGTTTCCTGCTGCTGTCGTCACGTCAGTGAGAAGCATCTTGTTGACCATCTCTGCGTGGTGCTTGCCCATTTCCTCTTTCAGGACTGAGCGAATGTCGCCCATTCCGTCGTCCTTGTCAGCAAGGAAGATTGCAGTCTCCGACATGTCGAAGGTGTGCACAATCGTCTTTGGCTTTGCAGCCACGTGCTGGAAGGTAGGCTTGACTGTGTCTGGAAGGGTTGCGTTCTCTGCAACTCCACCGTGCACTGCGCCTGAGTTAGGCTTGTCAGTTAGAACTCGCCATCCAGAGCGGTCCCAAGGACGCTTTGGTAGTATGGAGAATGCGTTGAACTCTTGGTTCATCTGTGACCATACCTTGCGTCCGTAGATTGCATTGTATGTGCCAGCCGATGAAGAGAGCATTGGTGCATCCGCCTTCAAAAGTTCACTGCCGGAGTAAGAGTAACCCATTGAGTTACCTGCTCCGTAGTAGTATCTTTCCATGTCTGTTATTGTGCGTATGTAATTTCTTGCCATTCTTAATCACTCCTAAAGGTGCTGTTTGCGAGGTTATGTACCTCTTCCCAACTCATTGTTGCTAGTTCTTCAGTTGAAGGTACGTCAATTGCTGGAAGTGCGCTATCTGATTTTGCGATAGTAGAACCGGACTCTACTGAGCCGATACTGTCAATTCGCTCTGTTAGAGCGGCTAGAGACTTCTGAATGTCTGCTAGAGGACCACGAGCATCGTATGCTGCGGCCTCTGCCTTTGCAACTTCATGTTGTCTCTCATGTGAGAAGCGGCTTGAGAAGTGATTCTCTAGGCTTCCCTTGAACTCCTGCTCTAGTGCAGCAGCCTTGTAGACTTCGTATGCTGCCTCAATGTCTGAGTCAGAAACCTTGTCTGCTGATAGGAACTGGGACTTCTCGATGGAAGATTTCTTGCCCTTTCCACCAGAGCCGAAACTGGCCTTTGGTGCTTCTGGCTTTCCATCTGAGGTTGCCCTTCCCTTCACCTGTCCGGTTCGTCCTACTTCATTAGAGGACATCTCTTCGGGTGTTGAGCCTAGGTTGGCCTTGTTGACATCATCAAAGTGCGTTCGTGCGGCAGTTGTGTCCACACCTGCACTCTTCAGAGTGTCTTCCATCCAGTTGAGGTATTCCGATGTGATAACGTCTGAGTACTGTGATTTCTCAACATCCTCTTCATCATCTTTCTTCTCATCGGCCTTTTCCTCTTTTGGCTCATCATCTTTCTTATCGTCTATAGCATCTTTCAATGCTGGTGGTAGTTCACCCTTCTCCATAGAGTCGAGTCTTCCTTCTAGACGTGACAGAACATCTGTCATTTGCGTCATTACGTTATTATCTTCTGTCATTTTTTTCACCTTATTTTTGTCTTCTTTTAGTATTCTGAATGTTGCTTCAGGGTTTATTCCTTTTTCACAGATTGTGATTTCGTGTAGTTCCAGTTTGCTGATTTCTTGATAATCGCCGTGCACTGGGTCTGATTTTCTGACTCGCTTGAATGCCTGCCCTCCAATACTAAATCCTCTTAACGAGCCTTTTCGTATTTCGGCAGCGACTTCTTTTGCTTTCTCGATGTCGTCTCGTAATTCTACAACTACAAACATTCCGACATCATCAACTTCGCTTTTCCACAACCTCCCTTCATTATCTGTATAATTTGGAATAACTTCTCCGACCTGTATATTTGAATGCGCTAATTGCACGTTTCTGTACTTCGGGTCCTCCATGTATTTCTTGAATGCTAGTTTCAATGCGTCCTTTGTTATTTTGTCCCCTTGTTTGTCAACTACTTCTACGCTTGCATATCCTGCGACAACGAGGTCTCCACCTTTGATGATGGTAATTCCAGACTGAGATTGACGCAATGGGGACAACACACTGACTCAGGCTTATCGTGTCATACTACATATATGAAGCGGCATCAATCTAAACTGTTGATGCTTCTTTATCTTCACCAGAATCGCTGTACTCAATGCCCTTATCCTTCTTTTGTTGTCGCTTCATATGTGGATATGGTTTTTCATCGTCTTCGGTAGGCCGTGCCTTCATGTCGTAATCAGGTAGAGATTGCTCTCCTTCTAGTGATGTTGGACCTCTTGGGCTTTCGATTTGTGCACCTAATTCTATTCCTAGACCTTTACCTCCACTCATAGGGAAGTGTCCCTTCTCAAGAACATCAAGTGCTCTCATCATCACATCAAGCGCCTTTTGCATCTCAGGTTTGAGTATTTGATTCTCCTCTGCAATTTTCTTACCCTTGTCTTCCTCTTCTTTGGGCAGGGGCTTCTTCTCTATCTTGCCTTTGAGTAGCATACTGGCTACTTGTGACCAATATGGTTTGAGACTCTCTGAGAGTCTTATCGAGTATGTTGACTCCCCTATATCGGATAGTGTGGTTCTAGGTGAATGCACCCAATATCCCATGTCCGACTTCTCAATTGTATAGAATACATCATTCTCAGTATACGTTTTCACAATGATTGTGTTATCCTCTATGTCTATGTTATGGGGGAAGTGTAGGTTAGGTGTAGACTTGGCCAGTATATTGAGTGTCTCCATACTAACGCTGGCCTCTCCTTCTCCTTCACCTACAATCTTAACAGGATTCAAGTCGTAGACTACCCTCTCATTGATTTTCTTACGCTTGACACCGGTAACTTCCACTTCTACTATTGAGCCTTCATCAAACGGTTTGGGGCTGGTAACTGTGCCTACATCGAGATATATCTCTCCCTCGTATTCCACTGTTGCGTCTTCTATACCCTCATCGTCAATGAGAGGACCCGCACCCAATCGGTATGTGATTTTCTTCTTCCCCCTCTTATCCAGTATCTTGAGATTGACGTTCTTGTTTGGTCTGAGTAGAACCCACTTGGGGTGTCTCTTCTCTCCCTTCATGTAGGTGCTCTTCCCATCTCTGATTAACAGGCTGTCATGCTCTTCCAGTAAACTGTTGATGGTGTCTTCCAACCCATCATCATCAGTCATTCTAGTATCATGTGGGCCCGGTATGGTGACATTATCATAACCATCATACTGCCCTCTTAGTATCTTGAGTCTCTCTTGAATGTTCATGTCAGTGATATCGGTGTCATCATAGTAGGTTATGTCTATGATGTGCAATTCATCATCAGCGAGTATACCGTCTAAGGTACAATCCTTATCACCTAGACCCTTGACTCCTTCTTTGACCCATTTTGGTACACTCATCCTTGAGTTGTTCTCATTGTATGAGGTTATCTTGTCACCTATCTTCATGACTACTACTCTCTCACCATCATACCACTTGGAAACCACCCAAGAGCCTGTGAAGCCTCTGAGTTGACTCATGTCCTTGAAATCGAATATACGATGCATCGGTCTTATTGGCGGTACGAACTTGGGGGTATCGTCCTTCTTCATGAGTAGAGAGTCTGGGTTCAAGAGGAACTGTGCATAGTCAGATGGCTCACTGAGAGTTAATGAGAATGGGTCCTGTGCTGGGACTGTGCCGTCACCACCAACCATATACTCGTTCGCTCCAGTTTGGGATACTTGCTGATTGTCTTGCGCTTGAACTGCGGCTGCTACTTCAGGTCCCATTTTGTTGTATATGATATTCATGGGAACTGGGTGCATTGGTTGGGGAGCACCTGTCGGTCCTGATGTGAGTTCACCAAAGGTGGCATCAAAAGATTCTGCTGGTTTCCTGAGTCTGTGATTGCTATGATTCATCAATCCGGTGTAACCATACAAGTCCATGACGGGCGAGCCGTGGACACCGTGCGGGTGTAATTCCCTTGGTCCGAAGCCTATGGCTTCGCTTTCTATCATCGCAGGTGACGATGACAGGTCGAAGTTGGGGTCATGCACGAAAATATCCTTTGCTGCGTGTTGAATGAAGGCGGCTCTCCTATCTAGATTACCACCAGATGATGGGCTTGCTTTCCCTTTAATTCGTTGGTTAGTCAACACTGAACGTCTTTCTTCTGCCTTTTTTCCTACTTCAGGCGATGCGAAGTGACTTAGACCGAGGTTATCTAGAACCCCTGTTGGACCCATAGACCTGACCCTCTTTCTGAGTCCCCTTATCTGAGACTCCATACGTCTCGTGTGTGAGAGTCTCTCGTCTCTGGTATATCCATATTTTTTCTCATAATCATCATCAGATGGGCTGTGGTCTCTAGAGGACGCATATATTCTCCCGGCGTGGTCATGTATGTTAGAGAGAGGTGAATCTTCATCCAAATCTTGATAGTCCTCAAATACCCTCTTTTTGCTTTCGTCATACAACTCAGGGGCATTAGACATCATGGAGTTGAGGGACATCAACACTCTGTGGTCTTCCTCGTTGTTGGGGTCAAGTGATGCCTTTATTGAATCTAATACACTACCATAGTGTGCTGAATGTGCACCGTCCTCACCCATACCTAGGTGTTTCACTAGGTCATCGAGAGTGGTGTTGGAGTCAACTCGGAAACCGTGCTCTCTCATGTGCTCTGGTATTCTGTGTAGACCTGTTTCCTGTAATTTGGTTGTTACCTTATCTATACCATTTTCCATCACAGAAAGGTTGTTGGTCCAAGTCTTGCCATCTGGTAGTTCTATCTCAGCCCCCCTAGGAAGATGCATGAGCACCATGTTGGCATCTCTCCACAACCCATCCACCTCTGCATGTAGATTGGGGTTATCAGGGCTGAAGGTGCCCTCCGGTTTGAGTTTCTTGAGAACCATAGCCATTTCAGTTATGGCATCATGACTGGATTTTATTCTGTCATGATGCTGCCGTAGACGTGCCTTTCCCCCTCTAACATCTTTCATTGCCTGATATTTTTTGTGGTATTTTTTCCCATCAGGACCAATACTGGCAAGATTTCGTTCTTTTGTCTCCATTCCGACATCGAAAAAAGTAGACATGTATTGATTTACGGCTTCAGAGTCACCGGTTCTAGCGCCGAATGATGGGAGTGTGGTCATCAAATTATCATATGTAAATGGTATTAGTTTCTCAGGTCTTCCTTGAGATATTCCTCTCCCTAACATGGTTGCTATAGAATGCGCCCACCGTTGTTGATTAGGAGAAACTCCGTCTGGTGTTATCTCCTCCTCATAATTATCCTGTATGTTGCCCCCGGTCTCTAACGTCTCGCCTATTCCTAATGTTGCTGCTAGGTTAGTGCCACCTATGTCTGTCTCCTTCTTTTTCGACTTCTTGTATCCTTTGCCATGTGGTATTCTTGAATTAGTGGTAGTAGAAGAATAGTCTGCGTTAACTATATTGTAATTTTTGGCATACTTCTCTTTTATCTCTTCATCTGTGAGATTGGATAATTCATTGGCAAGACCCGGAGATAGGTTTGATATGTTAGCGAGAACCTGATTCTTTGGTGTCTCAGCACTTAGAACTCCATTTTTCATGTACATTTTAGCCTGACCATATTTAGATAATAGGTTCGCTGGGGTGTTGAATATACCACGCTTGTGATTGAGAAACGGCGCTATCATTCCGATGTTGTGCTCATGTGGAGTTATACGTTGCCCATTTATTCTACCTAGATGACTCTCACCATCAGCATCGGAGAAGTGCTCGAATATCATCTCCATCAATGTGTGTGCATTCCTCCCTAGACCACCAGCAGCAAAAGCAGGAGCGAAGAAAGCACCTAACCCATAGTGCCCGGTGCTACCGGGTATCTTCAGGTCTTTCATGACCTCAGCCATGTCAGAGTCTATCTCAGACTCATTGAAGTACAATCCACCATGTAACTGCATGTCATTACGCATTCCCTTACCTTCTTTAGCAAGACCACCTTCGGCCTTTGCCTTGGTTAGTACACTCATCAATGAATCTCTGTCAATGAGAGGACCAGAGTAGTTGGGATAGTGATGATTATCATCAACACCAATTTCACTCATATCTTCGTTATATCCCAAAGCATAGAGTATTTGTGATTTGGATAGCCTATTATCGGTATGACCTGTATTGATGATATCACTAACAGACTTGTCGTAGTGATTTGCTATTGCATCTTCATCTGAGGCATCTGGATTCTTCTTTAGATATTTGGCTATGGATGCAGCATTGTGTTTGGATATTTTGGGTAATTGATTGAAGTTTTTGTGCTTCTTTCCATCAGCATCAAAATGCCCCTCTTCTTCAGCAGAGAGTCCTAGCGCCTCTCTTAGATTATTGTGTATTTCGTCTGTATGCTCGAAATCGTCATCATGAATTATATCGTGTATTGACGAGAATAAGTCATCTTGCTGTTTCTGTGACAATTGTTCGTTGTCCTCCCTTCTAGGAATCATATTCTCGTTGGTGAACCCATGATTTCTTCCTCCCCAATTAGACATAGGATTGAGGATGTGTTGTGTTGACCTCTTGATTCTACCAGCGGAAACTGTGGTGCCGTCTGGTAGTTTGATATCTTGATTTGATAGTTTGTCAAGACCATCCTTCATCGCGTTCATTATCGCTGTCCTCTCTCTAGGGGAGAACCACTGTAGTTGATGCATGAAACCACCAAGGCCTAGATTGTAGCCGTGGTCAACCGACTCCACTTTGGTATCCACACCGGTATCGAAATCCAAGTCCTCATAGGAGAATGGTTTGTCTTTCACTTCGGTATCTATGTGCTTGTGATTCCAACTCCTAGCCCTGTCATCCGCATGTAGTTTCCTGAGTGCCAGTTCTTCCTGTGAGTGGAAGTGACCCTCTTGTGTGTCTGTTGAGTGTCCCTCCGCTTTGGCATCTGCAATAGCACCTAATCTCCAAGAGCCATCGTGGTCTACTTCACCAGTATCTGTAATGCTCTTCCAATCTTCATCGCCACTCATCCATTTTTGGAAATCTCTTTCATACACATCATGCATGGTTTTCAGTTTAGTATCATTCAAACCACCTAGAGGCCCTAATCCATGGAACATTCTATCTGTGCCCCCACCCAAATCAGTCTTTCTCATACCCTTATGGTGAGGGCTTCCATTCTTTCTCATCATCTGGTCCTGTGCTTTCTCCACCGCTGCCGATACCATTCCATGGGTCTTGTGATTAGTTAGAGAGGGGACCATCTGCCTGACCATCAACTCGTCTCTGATTGAGCGGCCTGAGGGTAGCATTCTCTTAGAGGGGTCATAGAAACTACTGAATGGGTTGGAGTCTGAGTCACCATAAGGAGCCAGACCATTATCAGAGACCTCTAACTCGTGATGGTGAGATGGTCCTTTCCTGTTGACTCTATTTCTCCATGGATGTGAAGTTGAGAGATGTTGTAGATTCTGCTCCGCTTGCTGCTGGGTGTACTCCTCTTTGGGAAGCCAATTAGATTTTCTAACGAAAGAATCACAGATGTTCTCCTTCCAAGTGGCATCACCGTCAAAGCCATGTTCCAACATGACAGATTTGGCGAAAACGTACTCCTGCACGTTGTCTTCTACATCTAAACCGTCTAGAATACTAAGCAGGAGTTGTTCTCTCGCCTTTACGAAAGTAGATACTGAGTCTTCATACACACATTACCACCTTAATCACGGTCTGGTTGTTTGTTATCACTGGAGACAACGTGGTCTTGTCCAGTGTTTTGATGTGCATTCATCTTATCTGCTAGGGCATCGAAACTGAAGGCACTACTATTTGCTCCTTTGTTGGCTACATCTTCCACATCCATCAGGTGACCGTTTGTGGAATACCCAGCGCTCTTGGTCTGTCCCCCACTCTCAGTTACGAAACTTACATCTTGTGGTTTTGTGGAGAATGTCTCTATGTAGTCAGGAGAAGCCTTCTTCATATCAGGGCAACAATCGGCTTGTGGTTTTCCACTCCCACATGGACAAGTTTTAGCACCAGACTTGACTGCATCATACTTTTCTATAGCAGCCATTCTTTCTGCTAAATTACTTGCTTTCTTCAATAGTGCTTCTGCTTCGTTGGAAACTTCCTCATATCTCGGTTTCATCATAATACCTCCACTTTTTTAGTGTTGTCAGCCAATTCGTGAATATCGTCCCAAGACATCTGGTTTACATCTTCATTGGACATATCAGCCAAGTCTATCATGTGGTCCATGTGTTGTGAATTACCTTTCTGAAACAAAGTGGCTTCTCCTATCCCCGCTTGTAAGTCTGCTCTGAAAGCATCAGTCTTTACATCCTCCGAGAGAGGAGTGTGCACTGATTGGAACCCCGCTCTCTTGAGTAGGTTTCCGGGGCGTTGAATCATCTTTCTGAGTTCTAGATTTTCTTGTCTTAGACTACTTAGAGAATGGTCCATTGACTCCATCTTGTTGATTAGAGCGTTCATTAAACGCTCTGTACCACTCTCTTCTGTAGTCACACTAAAACCTCACTCTGGTGTATATGCTCTTCCGAAAGTGCCAGTGTGAGGTGTCATCCTACTGTTGCTTCGTGCAGCAATAACTGTTCCCGGCAACTGAGAATCTCTCTGATTAGTATCAAAATTAGTCCCTCTCTCATTGAACTTTAGAACGGGGACGTTGTTAGCGAAAGTGGAAAGTGGATTATCAGCCTTAGTGAGTTTGACTGATAGGTCCTCATGTAGATATCCACCGAACTTTAGCACTTGTGCCAAGTGTTGTTTTGCATCTTCAGCATCACCGGATTCTAGGGCCTTTGTGAAGGCCTCGGTATGCACGTTTAGTTTCCTAGCCATAGGGTCCATTTTAGTCAAGTCCATAGTCGCTCGTCCTCTCCGAAGTGTTGTTCCTTTAATTACCCTTATGCCCCACGAGGCCGTTTAGCATCAGAAATACTGTTTTGCGCTCTCTGGGCGGGGGAAGGTGGTAGTCCTCTTTGTTGAACGGTTGACATAGGTGAGCCTGCACCTCCAGACGTTCTTTGTTCAGGTCTCGCTGGACCTACATTTCTGATACCCATACCCTCTCCACCGGGGTTGGCTATACCGGGTGGTATACCCGGAACTTGTTGCATTACACCATGTGGCATACCTTGAGGTGGCATTCCCGGTGGCATTCCCGGTGGCATTCCCGGTGGCATTCCCGGTGGCATTCCCGGTGGCATTCCCGGTGGCATTCCTCCTCCGGGTGGTGCACCTGCTTGTTCTGCCATCGGGTCTATTTTCTTGTATACGAATCGTATGTCTCTCTCACCCTCTTCCAAGAGTTCTGGTTTGTAACCTAACATCATCATTCTTTGTGCTAGGTTTGCTTCCATCTCGTCTCTTCGGAGTCTGGTGATTTCATCCTCTTCCTCGTTCGGGTAAAGTGTGAGTTTCCAGTCTGAGACACCCATCTCATTAAGCATCCTTGGGAATAGAACGTCCGTGTATATCTTCTGACCATACTCTACAGCGCGATTGGTAACAAGAATCTGCATTCCCTCATTACTAAGACCGCCGCTCTTACCATTGTCTATCATGAAAACTGCGCTTACACCATAGAATGCCGCTATTCTGTTTCTCATTTCATCACGGACAGCAACATATTGCATCTCCTCAAGGGTGTCCATGAACTTTATCCAATTCACACCACCTCTACCTGTGGCGGATTCAATACCCACCTTTGGAATGTAATGAGGGTCTCTCTCCATCTTCTCGTCAACAGTCTTCCAGAAGGATTTCATTGACTCTAAGTTATCTGTGGTAACAGATATGATTCCTTTTGGTGCTCTCCTTTTCTGATAAGATGTATACATGTAGTTGTCCATAGCAGTCAGAGTCATGGCCTGTCTCCACATTGTATTGACTGGGCTTCTACCATAGAGTTTTGATGGGTTGTATTTACTGACGTGTAGCACTTCTCCCTTGAGATAGTACTGACTCTTACCACTACCAGCCATATTGATGTAATGAACGTCTTCCATAGTACCACCACAGACTTGACAATCACCCTCTTGACCCGGATATGATACCTCTGTCCTATGTAGAGGACAGACCTTGTATCGACCACCTCTGACACCTCTCTTGTCTGAGACTATACGCATGAAGATTGGGTCTCCTCTGATTAGTTCTTTGACTCTGAAGAACTGTATCTCTCCATTATCAGGGTCTACGTAGTATTCCTTGACTATGATTAAGAAGGCATCATCTACTATGTTGAGGTCTTTCTCTAGTTCAAACAGAACATGCATGAAGTCCTGCTCCATGGAGTTCTGCTGCTTTAGCATCCACCTTGGGTAGACTATCTCATCTGGATTAGGTGGTCTCACTGGACCTTGGCAGGACGTGCACATCTCAACATCATGGTGAAACTCCTCACCACAAGTATCACAAGTAAATCTGAATCTCTTCTCCCAGAAGTAGCCTCTCCTGAAAATCTCCTGTTGGAGTTTTGAGAGTACCGTTCTGAGAATTAGATTCTCATGAGACACAGCATACAATGCTGGTATGGTAATACCCTGTGCTAAGACTGGTTCTTGTATACCAGTGGTGTACAAAGGCATCTGAGGTTGAGGAGTAGTACGCCTCTTGAATGGGTTGAGAGAATCTAGGAATCTCCTTACAGGTCCTTCTTCAGCCATGTGTCACACCCTCCTGTTCAACATCTGCGTGATGTGTGTTATGCTTGATTGTTTCCATCTTGGCCAAAATAGCCTCTGCTTGGATTTTCTTGTCTGATAGATATGGAATCATCTTACTAAGCACATAGATAATCTCATCTTCCTTATTGAAAAGTAGTCGGTGTTGAGTTGGATTCTGCTTTGAAAACCTCTGATTCAATTGTAGATTTCCACCATCTATGGATTTGTGTAATTGCTCACAATGGGCCTTACCCCTGATGCCGAGTGAAACGAAGCCCAAAGACACCTCACCTCTCTCTGACACTTTGATAAAACCATCAGACTCTAGGAAGTCAGCAGCGTATGACCAAGGATTCTTGATGATGATGCCAGTGTCACTCATCTTGACGAAAGTACCTTTCTTAGGCCCTCTAATTATATCATACTCCTCACCATACATAGAGAGTAACTTCGATAGTTTACCAGTAGTCATGCTCTTGTGTAAAATAGATTGGTCTAGCATCCTCTCCTGTAGACTTCTACTGGATAAATCACCTTCGATTTGAAGTATCTCTGATGCTTTCTGTAATGTGTCCTGTTCCTTCTGAGTGAGTTTACCGGATTGGTGAAGTGTATTTCTCCACATCTTTTTGGCATCCGTTTTTGATTGCATGGCAGTTACCCACGCTAAACTCTCCTCCTCTCCCCACACATCAGTAAATTGGTCTAGCATCTTCAAGGACGTGTCTGCGTTATTCCATAGGTTGCAGGCTTGTATTAAACCAACTTTCCTGCTCTCTCCAAATCTCCTCAAACTCTTCAAGTCCCTATCACTAGCACCTAACTGTTTGATTGTACTCTCCTTGCCGTTAGCCCAAGAGACACCGTGGATTGTAGTCTTAACTTCTAGAGCCTTGAGTGTGAGCACATCATCAATAAGAAGGTCGATGTCACTCTTGATTCCCTTGTGGTTTCTCCTCATCTTTCTGAGTCTATTGACAAAATTAGATGCTGTGCAACCTAGATGAGTCTCGAACCAACCACTACCTGTGTTAGAGAAGGCATAGGATGGTGTGAACATCTCCTCTTCCTTCTCTATGATATTGGTTCGGAAGTCAATGTCCTCCTTCAATACTGCACTATACCAGATTGTCATCACCCCAATATGTTTCAAAGACACTAGAGGAGTTAGGGTCTATGTTTGTAGTATAATTCACTAGTTTCACCTCAGGGTATGAGCCACCCACCACCGGGCTGTTCCTTCCCGCCGCCAAACATCCTGTCGATACCCGGCATATAGTCATCAAGGAGAACAACAGTACCTTTGAACTCCTTTGATGCCCAATTAGCGAGAGCAAGACTCATCGCTAAGTCGTCGTGTACACCCACGCTTTCCAACCTCCCACTCTTCTGCATACCAAATCTATTCAGTTGCGTTTCCACTTCATGAGTGTACTTCCGACTACGCTCGTCACCGTATGGGAGTTTAATGTGTCCTTGCTCGAATGCTAGTAGAAGGGACATGAAGAGTGACTCTTTCTTTGCTCTAGTGGTCATGAAAACGCGAATAGGCATGTCTGCTGCCATCTCTCTCATCTCCTGCTCTAGCATTCTCTGGAAGTTGTTACCCTCAAGTTCGATGAGTTCTGGATGAAATCTGCTGTTGAGCATAACCATCATTCTCTTTTGAGCCATAGAAGACATACCACGCTCATGCACTACATGTACAATTTGTTTGAACTCCTCATCTGGTATCTGTCTCATAACGGTCATAGCGGTAAAGTCAGCATTCTTGTCAGAAGATATAGCGGGGTCGTGTCCTATGAAGTGCTGACCAAAGACACCATCCGCCTCTCCTTCCTCATTGTAATTTGTCTCTGCTCTTTCTAATAGGACTAGATTGGTGTCCCTAGCCCCCTCTAGAATATCCATAGGGAACATGCTGGCTACGTCATGAATAGGCTCACATAGATACTCACGAGAAAATTGTATGGCAGGCATGGATAATCTCCTCTGCTCCAGAGCCTCGATATCCCAACGCTCTGGCCATAGAGCAGTCCCATCGTTGTTTATCGCCGGGAATGTCTCAACACGGAATGTCTCCTTCTGCTCTAATTCAGCATACAAATCGTTGTAACTGAATGGAGTGCCTACCATCATCAATTTACTACTGTGGTGAAGAACTGGTAGTAACACACCGTAGAACCAATCAGCGGTTCTCTGTAGTTCAGTCCCACTAGTACCCCAGAGAATATCGTCACAGACAACCACATCAGGGTGGAAACCACGAGTCGCCCCACCAACCGATTTAGCCATTATACGAGACCCATTGGATAACTCAAAGTAGGACTTTGCCCAAGGTCTGCCCTCTGGCACCATGTCCCTGAGACAATCTATTCTGTCGATGTTGCTTTTTATGAAGCGCATGTGCTCAAGAGTCTGCTCTAGAGAATGTGAGAAAATCATGACGTGCTTGCCGGGGTTAAAAGCAGCAATCCATAACGCATATGACATGAAGAAGACGGATTTGCCGTGGTCACGAGATGCCTTCACGCAGTAGTACTGCGATTCCTCAAGACCGTCCTTCCAAGATTGATGATGGTCACTGAACAGAAACCCAAGAATGTCCACGAAGAAGTACTGGAAGGACTTCTTGCTCATCTCCCTGTCCATCTGTATGATGAAATCATCAACAGACTCGCCGCTCATACCACCACCGACTTCAACAGTCTGAAGGCAATCTCGAAAGGCTCGCTGGTATTTTTCATTTGATGTTGAGATGCAAAAAATGCCGCTGTTTGTTCAGGGTCCATGTTTGCTACTTCAGGTGGTGTCAATGCAGAAGCAGGTACACCTACTTGTGATGAGCCAAGAACTCCGGGACCAGTTACCGCTACAGGGGGCTGACC
>Ga0008649_10000811_pt1 | contig 26133 bp, 24 predicted proteins | sample SaaInlV_130m_DNA_2_FD_66601 | JGI IMG/M metagenome (GOLD analysis project Ga0008649, IMG submission 66601) | Marine microbial communities from expanding oxygen minimum zones in the Saanich Inlet - SI037_S2LV_130m_DNA | ecosystem: Environmental > Aquatic > Marine > Intertidal zone ... | reverse complement strand
TTTGTTCAACCGTAAACATTACGCGTTGCTTCCTGGTTTTTACTTGTGTCATTTATTGACCTCCTTATAGTTTGTATTATAAGGCTATCTTTGTGTCCAAGTTTGTCAGACCACTACAGAGTGATTCAATCGTTAGAACAGCTAATTGAATGGCGTGGCAAGCCTAAAGCTATTAGATGCGATAACGGACCAGAGTATATATCTCATGCACTTAGAGAATGGGTGCAAGCAATGGATATTGAGCTAATGTACATACAACCAGGTAAGCCAACACAGAATGCCTATATAGAAATATTTAACAGAACGGCAAGAAACGAATGGTTGAAAATGCATATCTTTGATTCGATTGAGCACGCTCAATCGTTAGCAACACAATGGATGTGGGTATATAATAACAAACGACCTCATAGTTCGATTGGTGGCATTCCACCAAGAAAGCTACTTGAGGCTATTTAAACAACGGAGATTCTATTTTTAGCAAGCGTTAGAAATGGGAGGATTGTAAAATGATATTAAATGTATTTTCTAAAATACTAGAAAAAAGTGCTAAATTCAAAGAGATATATAAAGGTGAAAGTTGTTACATATTTAGTAATACCTCTCTTGAGTTATCCAGTGAGTTTTTTTATCGTGCTAAATAATGGTATAGGGAAAATTCAAGGGGCTCATATAACGGCAGGCTATGCACTGATAGAATATGTAAAAGACAAGCTAATTAGGATAGGCTATTTTACATGGTAAAATTTTTTCTTGTCACCACAGCAATTGAAAAAACTTGGCCCAAGAGTGAATCTATTTTATTCCTTGGTGAGTGGTGTAAACGATTTTCACGTAAGGATCAGTGGAAAAAAATTGATTCAAAAGTACTACCTTACCATTGGGATAATCGTGTCAAACTTCATTCTGATTACCTTTACTTGCAAGATTTTTATGAAAAATTGTTGCATGAGCTAGCTGACAAACTGAATCAGATTCATGGTACAAAACATAGTGTTCGATATTGGAGAATCCTTATCGGGCCATGGTTAGGATACTTTATTCAGATAGTATTTGATAGATGGTCTTCAATCCAGGATGCCCTCCATAGCTTTACAATATCTGGCACTATTATTCTAGATTGCAATAAAGATTTATTTGTACCTAATGATATGAAAGATTTTATGATGCTCGTTGCTAGAGCGGATTGGAATCATTATATCTATGCTGAGATTATTACGAAGTATACAAATATTCATTGCACAAGCCTTTCAAATAATCAAGTATTTAAAAGCTCATGTACCGTTTCAAAACCTAGTTCGAGGAAGAAAATTAAACAAAGCCTTGTGACTTTTTATGACAAAATTTCAAGTTTCTTCGCAAGAGATACGGATGCTTTATTTATAGGCACTTATTTATCTCGTATCAATGAGATAATGTTATCTCTTAGCATGAATCAATTTCCAAGATTAATACGAAGAGCGCCAATAATTAAAATTCTTGTAGATGATAGTCAACGAAAATGGAAATTGTTTGGCGAAGAGAATCAAACTGAATTTGAAGAGTGTGTAAGAAATTTAATACCCCAACAAATTCCAGCTTCATATATGGAGGGTTTTTCCAATTTAACGGAACAAGTGTCCACTTTAGCGTGGCCAAGTAGGCCGAAAGTCATTTTTACCAGTAATAACTATAGTACCGATGATCTTTTTAAAGTTTATGTGGCTGAGAAAACTGAGCAGGGTAGCCCCCTAGTACTTGGTCAGCATGGTGGCGGATATGGGGTTTATTTATGGGCCTTTTACGAGGAGCATCAATTAGCTATTTGCGATTCTTTTTTGAGTTGGGGTTGGACAGATGTCTCAGAACCAAAAGTAAAACCAATAGGTCAATTGAAAACAAAGACTCCAATAGGCGTTCAACATTCTAAAAAGAATGGAATTATGCTGGTAATGGTGAAATTACCAATTCAGAGTTATCATTTATTTAGTTCACCTATTTCTAGTCAATGGCTTGACTATTTCAGTGACCAGTGTGATTTTGTAGACTCGCTAACAGACAAAATTCGTGATGTAATAACAGTACGATTAAAGAGTGATAATAGTGGATGGGAGCCTGTTTCTCGATGGAAGGATCGTTTTCCTAATATAGTAATAGATGAAGGGCATTTTAACATTGATAACCTAGTTGAAAAAAGTCGTATTTATGTCTCAACATATAATGCTACTACTTTTTTAGAGTCTTTTACAATGAACATTCCTGCAGTCATGTTTTGGAACCCTGAGCACTGGGAATTGAGAGATTCTGCCATTCCATTTTTCGATAAACTTAAGGAGGTTGGCATTCTTCATGATACACCAGAGTCTGCTGCTGAGCACGTAAATGCTATTTGGGAAGATGTAAATCTTTGGTGGGAGGGTGATCTTTTACAGGAGACTCTTAAATCTTTTAAAGAGCGCTATAGTCACATTCCTAAAGGTGGCATAGTGAGTGATGTTGATGCTGCATTAAGAGAAGTAGTCTCAAATGCTGAATATTTAAAAAAATGTTAAAAACATCTATTCGTAGTCGTTTTATTTTCACTGTTGGAATAAATTTCTTTAAAAGTTTGTTGAGCTTTATTACTGGGATTCTATTAGCTCGCCTTCTTGGCCCGGAATTTTATGGAAATATGGCATTTTTATTAGGCTCATTTATGGGAGTCTTAAGATTATTAAACATGGGAAGCTCGTCAGCATTTTTTACTTTTTTGTCACAAAAAACAAGATCTAGAAAATTTGTTTTGTTATTTTTTTTATGGGTTTCGATTCAGTTAATAGCGACCCTCATTGTCATTGGATTGTTCTTTCCAGCTCATTGGATTGAAAATATTTGGCTAGGCCAAAAATTAAGTTTGGTTTTATTGGCATTTTTAGCAATTTTCATGCAGGGAACAGTTTGGTCAGTGATTCAACAGGCAGCCGAGTCTCAAAAAAGGACTTATCTGGTCCAAAGTATAGGTCTAGGAATTACCCTTATTCACTTACTATCTGTAATTTTACTTTGGCTTCTTGATTGGTTAGGCTTGTATGCAATATTTACTGCAATTTTAATAGAGTATTTTATAGCTGCAATTATTGTACATAAAAAATATATATATACATCAGTAGAAAAAACGGAAATAATTAACACAGATGAAGAAAAGATATTTAAAAAATACTTGAACTATTGTCTGCCGCTCGTACCTTATTCTTGGGTAGCTTTCGCATATATCTTTGTTGATCGCTGGTTATTGCAATATTACAGCGGCAGTGTTGAGCAAGCTTATTACACTGTTGCGGCACAATTTGCAGCTATTGCACTTATTTTTACAACTTCTATCTTGCGGATTTTTTGGAAAGAAATTGCTGAGGCGCAAGAGCAAGGTAATAACGAGCATGTAAGACGATTGTATAAAAAAGTATCACGTTTACTATTTTTTATTAGCGCCTTTATTGCAGGTTTTTTAATTCCCTGGTCTGAAGTTATTATAAGCAATATTCTCGGAGAAAACTACAAGGAGGGAGTTTCAACCCTAGCAATTATGTTTCTTTACCCCGTTTATCAAACAATGGGTCAAATTGGCGGAACAATGCTTTATGCGAGTGAAAAGGTCTTAATACAATCAATTATTGGTATAGTTTTTATGGTTGCTAGTATGATTGTAACCTATTTGGTTCTTGCTCCAAGTGATGCCTTTGTAGCGGGCTTAGGATTAGCTTCAGAAGGCTTGGCCTTAAAGATGGTTGTGATGCAATTTATACAAGTTAACGTTACTGCTTATGCAATTGCACGGATTTGGAACTGGTCATTTGATTGGCTATATCAGCCTTTTGGCTTGTTAAGCTGTATAGGGCTTGGATGGATTGTTAATGCAGGAGCAACAAGCTTTATTGGAGAAATGTTTCCATGGTTTGTTACTTTATTTGTATCTGGGGTGTTCTATATCTTTTTAGTAGCAATCCTAGTTTATATTATGCCATGGTTAATAGGTATGACTAGAAAAGAAATTTATCTTGCTTTCAATGTAGGATTTACAAAATTACAATCTTTTTGTAGAGTATGAATAAAAATAATCCAGTTACTCTAATTGTTTTAGATTCTATTGATATTCACTCAAAGAAGTGTAATGACATTATGTTGTGGTCTGATCATAAGCAGTTAGACAATGATAAGGTTTTTTCATTGACGCAGATAGTTGAAGAAAATGCAGAACACTTTAAGTATGAATACCTTTCTTTTATTCATGGCTTAGGTGAAGTGGTTGTTGGTAATAAAAAAACTCTTGAACACCTGAAGTTGCAGGATGGTTTTAGTTTTTGGTGGACTACTTTATTGGTGGAAAAATCTAACATTGCAAAATCGATACAGATAAATAATGCGATTAAATTGCTAGCTTTTAAATATTGGTTTGATAAAAATAGTTATAATAAAATTTTGCTTTATTCGCATAATTCTAAACTCGTTGAATCTATGGCTATGTTTTGTAGAGATGCAGACATACAGTTTGATATTGCGAAGGACTTAAAGGTTGGTAAGACAACCCAAATATACAAGAAACTTTATAAATATTTTCCAGACTTTATTCAATCTATGGGGTGGCTTCTGTGGAAGATTATTTCTATATGGCCCCTCATAGGGGTTGGTGTTGATAAGTGGAATAACTCAAAATCAAAAATTACTTTTTTATCACCTCTTTTAAACTTAGATAAAAACTCAGCTAAAGAAGGAGTGTTTAAGAGTAATTATTGGCCAATTCTACCTAGCTTACTAAAAACGCATAATTTGCATTCGAATTGGATTCATATGTATAGTGAAACGAGTAATTTGTCTAATGCAACTAGAGCTAAAAATGTTATTAATAAATATAATAATTCAAAAAATGGAATAGAGACGCATACTACCGTCTGTTCATTTATTAGTACCTCTATTGTGTATAAAGTAATATTAAATCTGATACGCTTGTCATATATTAAGTTCAAAATACGTAAATCTATAATTGTAAAAAGTGGAGCTTTTTGGCCTTTGATTGAATCTGATTTTAATAATTCTTTTAGTGGTATTGATGCAACTAGAAATTTACTCTATATGGGGTTGTTTGAAAAGGTATTTTCCAATTTGACAAGGCAGGAGAAAGGATTTTATTTGCAAGAGAATCAGGGGTGGGAGTGTACTTTTATACAAGCATGGAGAAAATCTAAGCATAATAATTGTTTAATTGCCGTGCCACACACTCCAATAAAATTTTGGGATTTGAGAAGATTTTTAGATAAAAAGAGCTATATGTCGGCTTATAAGTCTCTCCTCCCTCTGCCAGACTACATAGGTGTAAATAGTGAAATTTCAAAAAATATGCATTTAAAAAGCGGTTATTTAAATGATAGGCTAATAGAGTTGGAGGCCTTGCGTTACATGCACCTGAATCATTTTTCTAATTGTTTACAAAATGGATTAAATTTAACTAAAAGCATTGTTCTTGTGCTTGGGGACTACTCAAAGGAAAACACATTTCTACAAATGGAGTTTTTATTGCATTCTTTGAAATATGTTGATACTCCAATACAATACTTAATTAAGCCTCACCCATTAACACCAATACTTTCCAAAGACTATCCAAATATTGATTTAGTGATTACTGACAAACCAATTTATGAAATTATAAATTGCTGTCAACTTGTGTACGCAAGTAGTACAACATCTTCATCTGTTGATGCTTATTGCTTGGGGGTGCCTGTGGTAACAGTTGTCAATCCGAAAACACTAAATACAAGTCCATTAAGGGGTTGTAAAGATGCAATCTTTGTAGATTCTTCAAAAGGGTTGGCAAAAGTATTAAACAATGTTCGTAAAATGAAAACAAACCCTAAACAAGGGAAGGATTTTTTGTACATTAGTAGTGACATTCATAGATGGAAAAAACTATTTGGAATAATTGACCATTAAAAAATAGATTATAACTAGTAATAATATTGTATTATCGATAGCTTAATCATTCACAAGAAAAATATGCACCTAAAAACAATCAGGCTTAAGGCCAAATAATTATAAAGATTACAGGGAAATGTTTAATTTTAGGAATCTTTGGTTTCACTAATGTTGTGAGGTTGTGGTGAGAGATTGCTGCTGAAGAAGAGGTTGTATATAGCTTAATGACCCTCATCTGGAGTAATAAACATAATTACAAACTCGGTGGGACTTAATAAGCCACCCAACAGACTTTAATGTCATAAAAACTGACTCATATATTATAAGGAATGGTTATGTCGGACTATGAAATACCAATTATATTCAAAAATAATAAAGATGAGCTTATTAGCAAGTTTTGGAATGCGAAACCATTTCCTCATATATATTGATGATTTTTTGGATGATGATAGTTTTCAAATTTTAGCAAAGGCCGCTAAAGAAGTAGATATCAAACCAGCTATGACATTTAATTCAGAAATTCAAAGTGGTAAGGATATTTTTTCGAATGCTGACTCTCCAAAAGCAATACAGGCAATTGTTGATGTTTTATCTCATCCGGAATTTGTACAGCAACTATCAATATTAACAAAGATTGAAAATATAAGACCATTAACTGAGTTTAAGTCTGACTTTCTTCCCTTTAAATATTTTCATCAGATGTCTGATGGCGGACATTTAGGAAGTCACGTGGATCATTCTACGGTAGGTATTGATAATGTACATGTTCTTAACTGTATATTTTATATTACTGACAAGTGGGAATCTGACTGGGGTGGTGATTCGTTATTTTTTAGCAAGTTTGGTTTTAAGGAGAAAGCTAGAGTTTCATATAAGCCAAATCGTTTAGTTATATTTTTACATACTTCTCAATCTTTTCATGGTGTATCCAAACTGAGAGGGAACCGTTATAAGCGCTCAACTATTTACATGGACTATAACCTCGATAAGAACAAGTTAGAAAATGTGAAAAATCAGGCAATAAATAATGGCTCAAAATTTATTCCAAAATTTTGGGCACATCAGACCACTTTTATTCCGGGAAGTTTTAAAAATTTTCATCGTCTTAAAGTATACTTTAAATATTTAGTGAAACGAGTATTAAGAACTTATTGATAAGACCTTAACTGTAATGCAAGCTAAAATATATTCTAAAGTAACCATATGATAAAAATTATTAAAAACCTAAATCCAATTATTCGCCATGTTTAAATCAATTTTTAAAAACAAAAAAGTGCTTGTAACTGGGCATACGGGCTTTAAAGGTAGCTGGCTTTGTGCTTGGTTGGATCATCTTGGGGCGGAAGTTGTAGGCTTATCTGACGACGTAGTTAGTAACCCTTCGAATTATTTGGCGTCCTCAATTTCTGATTTTGTTAAAGATTATCGTGTTGATATTCGTGATACTGCAAAAGTTGTATCTGTAATACAAGAAACGCAGCCTGATTTTGTATTTCATTTAGCAGCACAAGCTTTAGTTAGGCCTTCATATGAAGATCCAATTGGCACACTTACTACCAATGCTATTGGTACAGCAAATGTACTTGAAGCACTAAGATTCCTAGACAATAAAGTAGTTGCAGTAATGATTACAAGTGATAAGGCATACGATAATGTTGAGTGGGTATGGGGTTATCGAGAGACTGACAGTATAGGTGGAAAGGATCCATATAGTGCTTCTAAGGGCATGGCTGAATTGGCGATCCGTAGCTATGTGGAATCATTTTTTAGTGGTTTGGATTCAAATGTTCGAGTTGGGATTACTCGTGCTGGTAATGTTATCGGTGGCGGTGATTGGGCGATTGATCGAATAGTGCCAGATTGTATGGAGGCATGGGCAAATGGTAAAACCGTAGATATACGTAGCCCTTACGCTACTAGGCCATGGCAACATGTATTAGAGCCATTAAGCGGCTACCTATGTTTAGCGGAAAATTTATATTTAGATAGCCAGAGCCATGGAGAGGCTTATAACTTTGGCCCATCATCAAATCAAAATTATCCTGTGAGTAAATTGATTGATGAAATGTCAAAATATTGGGATAAAATTAAATGGACTGATGTTTCTGAAAACGAAGGACATGTTCACGAAGCGGGCTTATTAAAGCTTAATTGTGATAAGGCGTTATTTGATTTGGAATGGCACTCTACCCTTCAATTTGAAGAGACAGTTAAAATGACAGTTGAATGGTATAAAGCCTATTACGAAGATACTTCACAAAATATGAATAGTTTTACTATTAAGCAAATAGATGAATACATGGCCTTAGCTACTAAGAGAGGTATAAATTGGGTCAAGTGATTAATGGTGTTTCGTTAACAGCATTGAAAATTATTGAACTTTCTGATGGCAATGTTCTTCATGCTATAAAGAAGGATGATCCAGGTTTTATTGGCTTTGGTGAAGCTTATTTTTCAACAGTAAACCCGGGTGCAATTAAAGCATGGAAGCGTCATAATGAAATGACATTAAATTTAGTGGTGCCTGTTGGGAAAATTCGTTTCGTGATTTTTGATGATCGAAATGGTTCAACAAGTTTTGGGAGTTTTTACCAAGTGACACTTTCCAAAGAAAATTATATGCGGTTAACTCTACCACCGAAGGTCTGGATGGGGTTTCAATGTGTTGGTAATGAGGCAGCTATATTGCTTAATGTTGCGAATATTTCTCATGCACCTAAAGAGGTGGATAAAAAATCTATTGAAGAAATTAATTTTAACTGGAGTATATAAATGAAAGTTGTAATATTAGCAGGTGGCTTTGGCACAAGACTAAGTGAAGAGACAGATATCAAACCAAAGCCAATGGTTGAAATAGGCGGCAAACCTATCCTTTGGCATATTATGAAAATGTACTCAAGCTACGGTTTTAATGATTTTGTAATACTTCTTGGCTATAAAGGCTACATCATAAAAGAATACTTTTCAAATTACTTTTTACACCAAAGTAATGTAATAATTGATCTTAAAAATAACAGCATGGAAGTGCATAATGATGATTGCGAGCCTTGGAAGGTTACTTTATTAGAGACCGGTTTAAATACTATGACAGGTGGTAGAATAAAAAGAGCTGCAGATTATATAGGTGATGAGCGCTTTATGTTGACATATGGAGATGGGGTTTCAGATGTAGATATTGCTTCATCATTAGAGTTTCATAAAGATCATGGTAAAGCAGTAACTATGACTGCTGTTCAGCCTGCAGGTAGATATGGTGCCTTAAATATTGAAAAAAATGGTGTTGTTTCTGATTTTAAAGAAAAGCCGCGTGGAGATGGTGCTTGGATTAATGGTGGTTTTTTTATATGTGAACCAGAGGTTTTTAAATATATCGAAAACGATCAAACTGTTTTTGAGCAAGAGCCATTAATGAAATTAGCCAAAGAAGGAAAAATACTTTCACGAAAACATGAAGGGTTTTGGGAATGTATGGATACATTAAGAGATAAAACCTCCCTTTGTGAAATGTGGGATAGTGATAACGCACCATGGAAAAGATGGTAGTAAAAACTGCCTTATGTCATTGATATTGTTGTTTTTATCGAAAATTCCATCATTAAAATTTTAAATGCTAATCATGATTAAATTATGAAAGTACTTATCACAGGTGGCTTTGGTTATTTGGGAGGAAGGCTAGCTCAGTTTCTTGCGCCTCTCCCGAGTTATGAGGTTGTACTTGGCTCAAGAAAAAATACTGATTCACCTCATTGGTTACCAAATGTAAAAGTAATTAAGATGGAATGGGCTTCAACAGAAAACCTTAAAGATGCTTGTGCTGGTGTTGATGCCATAGTGCATATGGCTGGAATGAATGCACAGGATTGCGCTAATAATCCAACTGTTGCAATAGAGTTTAATACGGTTGCCACGTCAAACTTAATACAAGCAGCAATAAGCACTGGAGTCAAAAGATTTATTTACTTATCGACAGCTCATGTCTATGGCAGTCCTTTAGCAGGTGAAATTACTGAAGAAACCTGCCCAACATCATTGCACCCCTATGCAACAAGTCGTAAAGCGGCTGAAGATATAGTTAGGTCAGCATTTAGTGATAATAAAATTGAAAGTGTTATTATTCGTCTTTCAAATGCTTTTGGTGCTCCCGTTGATAGAAAAGTTAACTGTTGGATGTTACTTATAAATGATCTCTGTCATCAAGCTGCTACTAGTAGGCAAATGGTATTAAGAACAACAGGTTTACAAAGAAGAGACTTTATTACAATTACAGATACGTGCCGTACGATTGAACATCTATTAAAGCTATCAACAGACAAATTAGATAATGGTGTGTTTAACGTAGGGGGAGGTTGGAGTCCTACAATTAAAGAAATAACTGAGCTTGTTGCAGAGCGTTTTTATATATTAAGAGGGTATAAGCCTGAAGCTGAATACACATCGAATACTAGTGCTGAAATTTCAGGAGAACTCAATTTCAAGATTAGTAAACTTATTAATACAGGATTCACTGTATCTCCCAAAAAACTTATTAATGAAGAGTTAGATAAGTTAATTCAATTTTGCACAAATGAAAAGGTTAATACTAAATGAATCCTCTTGTATCTATTATTATCCCAACTTATAACAGAGCAGATGATTTAGAGTATGCATTAGAATCAGTCATTGCACAAACCTACTCTAATTGGGAGGTTTGGGTTATTGATAATCATTCGGAAGATAATACAGATGATGTGGTTAAGGGGTTTAATGATTCAAGAATTAAATTAATTAAAATCCATAATGAGGGTCTTATTGCAGCATCTAGAAATTTAGGTATTGAACATTCGACAGGAACGTATATTGCTTTTTTGGATTCTGATGACTGGTGGATGCCAGAGAAGCTAGAAGAATCTGTTAAATATTTAGAGCAAGGTTTGGATATTGTTTATCATGATTTATTAATAGTTAAAAAAAGAAACCAAAAAATATTTTGGAAAAAAGCTCACGCAAAAGATTTAAAAAAACCAGTTTTTCGTGATTTATTAGCTAATGGTTGTGCATTGATGCATTCAAGTGTTGTCCTTAGAAAAAATGTATTAGTTAAAGCAGGTGGACTGCCAGAAGATAGAGACATGAATAATTGGGGTGATATTTATGCGTGGTTATGTTTAGCAAAGCATACTGATAAATTTAAAAAATTACCTAAAGCACATGGTTATTACTGGCTTGGTGGAGGGAATTTTACTACACCAAAAAGAACTATTGCTGCAATTAATCGCTTTGAATCTATTTTTAAAGGAGACATTAAAGATTTAAATTTAGATTCAATTTTCTGGCTTGATTATACTAAGGGGCGACTTTATTACCGAATGAAACTATATGAGATGGCAAGAGAAAATCTTGAACTTGTGAGTTTTCAGCAAGCTCCATTCTTAATTTATGTTAAAACACTTTGGATGCTCTTTTTAATTAGATTTACCTCAAAAGAAATTCCTTTTACTAAGTAGATTGTATATGGAAAATTTTACAATATTTTTTTTGGATTTTAAATACTTTGATCTTATAGATAATTCTAAGTTATATATTAATATTTTGGAGGTTTTTTAATGAGTGCTATTCAAAATAATAAACGCTCAGTAACTGTACTAGATTGTACATTTAGAGATGGCGGTTATTATCTCAATTGGGATTTTGACGAACCTTTGGTTGCGAAGTATTTACTTTCAATGATGAATTCTGGAGTGGATATTGTAGAAATTGGTTTTCGATTCTTATCTACAAGTGGTTTTTTAGGTGCATTTGCTTTTTCTACTGATGAGTATTTAAAGGAAATTAAAATTCCAAAAGGACTATCTGTAGCTGTAATGGTAAACGCATCAGAGTTAATTGACTTTGAAGATGGTATTGAACGTGCAGTAGAATTATTGTTTGCACAGAAAAAAGGCTCTCCTGTTGATATTGTACGAATTGCCGTCAACGTGGATGATATTGACAAGTGTTACGAAATATCAGAAAGAATACATCAACTTGGATATAGAGTTTTTCTTAATATTATGAAAATTGATTTGATAGAAGAAAGTCAATTGATTAATCTTGGTAAAAAAATTCAAAATTGGTCTACTGTAGAAGTTCTTTATTTTGCTGATTCATTTGGAAGTATGAATCCAGCTTCTGTCAGAAATATAGTGAACTCCATCAGTAGATTTTGGGATGGGGAAATAGGGATACATGCACACAACAACAAGGGTATTGCATTGATTAATTCTTTAGAAGCTTTAGATGCAGGTGCTGGGTATATTGATGCCACTGTTACTGGAATGGGTCGTGGCGCAGGAAATGTAAAGATTGAGGATTTACTTATAGAATTGGTTGAGCGTGGCTTTAATAATTATTGTTACGATGCTCTATTCCCTATAGCCCTTAAGGAATTTAAACCATTACATGAAAAATATAAGTGGGGTTCAAGTATTTATTATTATTTAGCTGCTATTCATAATATTCACCCGACCTATGTTCAGAGTATGATCGATGATGATCGCTACGGTGTTGATCAAATATTATCTACAATTGACTCGTTAAAACTTTCTAATGCTTCGAGTTTTAGTAAAGAAAGCTTAGATATGGCTGCAAATAATATGATTGGAGACGAAAATGGAGAGTGGTCTCCTGGAAATTGGTTTAGTGGCCGTACCGTTCTTATATTAAGTTCAGGGCCAGGAGTGGTTAAATATATTAAACAATTGCAACGATATATTAAGAAGCATAAGCCAATGGTGATATGTATAAATTTAAATGAGTCTATACCTATAGATATGGTTGATGCTTTTGTCGCCTGTCATGAAATTCGAATACTGATAGAATCATCCCTTTATCCTAAATTGAATAAGCCGATTATTTTACCAATATCAAGATCTCCCAAAGATGTTCAGGGTTTGCTAAAACAATCCAGAGTATTGGACTACGGCCTTAGGGTTGAGGAAGGTTCTTTTTTATATACAGATAATGGTTGTATTTTAAGTGCGCCGTTTGCTCTTATGTACGCTATATCTATAGCAACTTCAGGTCGTGCTAAAAATATATTTATAGCTGGAGCTGATGGATATTCAGCACATGATTCAAGACAACGTAAAATGATAGGTATGCTTGAACAGTATAAGGTAACTTCAGACGCAATACCACTTACCGCTATCACTCCAACAACTTATCCAATTAATAGCGTTTCATTATTTGATAAAAACCTAGATCTAAAAGTTTAATTCAATAAGAGGATTTATTTTGTCAATTAAAACTAAAACTAAAACTAAAACTATAATTATTAATTTAATCTTTCTAGTGGTTTCAGCATATGCAACATTATATGTTATGAATTATGCTATTGGTTATTATACAGTACCTGATGATATTACATTTCCAACACATCATAAACTTTGCTCCTCAAAAGCAGATAGATTACAAGCAGCAGGTGATGGGATCTATTCAGACTCAGGATTCCGTAATGAGTCCTACACTAGGACTATGCCGGATATGGAACAAGTTTGGTATGATACGGTATGTTCACTAGGCACATACCGTGAAAATGGTAAGCTTAAAATTAAACCGAAGTTTAACCCTACATATAAAATAAATTCGCTCGGTTATCGAGGAAGAGAATGGGATGAAGCATCTGAATCTGGCGCTTCATCAAAGGTCTTTATTCTAGGTGGTTCAACTGCATTTTCTTTTTTTAACAATGAAAATAATACGATCAACAATTTTCTTGAAAAAGAATTAAATAGAAAGCAAAATTCTTCTGAAAAAAAATATGTCATTTATACTGCGGCGCTACCTGCGGGTTTGTCAAATGATGAATATTTGATCTTGCGAGATGATGTTATTAAACATAAACCGTCAACCGTGGTTTTTTTGACGGGATTTAATGATAGCGGCCGAGTCGAAACTATATATCGATACTTTATGTACAAGGAGTCACCATTAGTTTTCTTTGTATATCAAACTTTAGAGTTTCTAAAGTTTGACGTGTTAAAAAAATTACTTAAATTTCACAGTGAAACTAAAATGGATAATGTGGAAGTATTTAAGAAATCTACCATGAAGATTAATAAATTTTGTAAAAAAAATAAAATACGGTGTATTTTTGCTCTACAACCAAATGTTTTGAATGAGACATATATTCTAAGTAAATCTGAAGAAAGAATAAAATATTTGTGGGAGCGTCACACAAAAGGCCGAGGAAATAGAATAAAAGCAGATGATATTCAATTCCATAAATGGTTTAAAAATAAGAAAAATGAATTTGAATATATTGACTTTAGAACTGTAGGATCTATGGGGATGTTTTCTGGTGAAATAGGTGCTGGTTCGTCGACTAATTTTAAAGAAAATATTCACCGAGAAGCTTTTAACTTATTTAATAATTTAAAAGAAAGTGCTTTTTATAAGGTTAACCTTAATGAAAATACAATATCGGAAGGACTCTGCCAAGATTTAAAAGTGTCCGTTTTTAAAAATGGAAGACTTAAATCTAATTGTAGTGTGGCTGGTTATGAAAACTTAAAGCGCTACATTAGTAATAACGCTGCCCAAAAAGGATATTTGGGAGTACTTCGCTCATCATCGGAATATTTGGATTTAGTTATAAATACTAATGAATTTATGAATGATATTGAAATCAATGTTGATTTGAAAAATTTTATGGATAGAAAAGATGATGTCGTTGAGTTTTCAATATCAAATGATGGTATTAATTTTAATGGCTTAAAAAAGGTACCAAAGTCACAAACAGGAGATCCTTATACTTTTTTACATGAGCTGCCACAGAAAAATATGTTAAACAAAGTTTATGTTCGATTAGCATTTAGACAATCCTTTCATATCGGTATAGATTCTATAAAAATCAATATGAATGGAAAAATACCAGATTTCAAACTATCAGATTCTTTTACTTTAGATAATATTGGAAATAGAGAGTTTTTTGTTTCTCAAAGACATAAGGGAGCGCCTGCTGAAATATTTATTGATGCGGCGCATTTAACTCCAGCTGCAAATAAAATTATAGCTGAGCAAATCAGCAAAAAGATTCTGAATGAATTATAGTAAGAAGGTAGTATCTATTATTAATAATAGTACTTGTTTAAAAAAGTAAAATAGACGATTTATAAGAATTAATTTAGGATGTCAGTTTTAGTAAATTTCTGGAGTAACTATGAAAGAAAAACCTAGTAATAAAGACTTGATAGTATTTGGTTTAATTTGGGCGTTAATATTTATTGTTGTTGCATTGTACCCATTAATCAGCGGAAATAATGCCAAAAATTGGTCTACTGCTGTTTCAATTATTTTTATATTTGTTTCTATTCTGAATCCAAATATTTTAAGTGTCTTTTATTCTGTTTGGGTAAAAGTTGGTGGGTTTATTGGAGGCATCATATCTAAAGTAATTTTATTTATATTGTATTTTGGATTATTTACTCCTGTATCAATTGTTTTGAAATTATTAGGAAAAGACCTTTTAAAAAAGAAGATTAGCATAAATGATAAAACATACTGGGTTTCAAGAAAGACTCAGCCTCAATCTATGAAAAATCAATTTTAGGAAGCTATATTAATGTTAAAAGAACTATGGTTCTATATGAAAGCTAGAAAAAAGTTTTGGTTAGCTCCAATTATTATTATTATGTTTATGTTGGGCGTTTTAATTGTTTTAGCTCAAGGTAGTGTGGTTGCTCCATTTATATATACTTTATTCTAGGAGTACATTAATGTATATATTAGGAATATCAGCATATTACCACGATAGTGCTGTAACACTTATTAAAGATGAATATATTGTTGCAGCAGTTCAAGAAGAGAGGTTTACAAGAATAAAACAAGATGGTGGGTTCCCAAAAGAATCAATTAAATATTGTTTAGAAGAGGCAAATATCATTTTGGATGAGATTGATTACATAGCTTTCTATGATAAGCCTTTTATTAAATTTGAAAGACTACTTGAAACATATTTAACTGAAGCACCAAAGGGTTTTAAATCATTTGTAATGTCTATTCCTATTTGGTTAAAAGATAAGTTTTTTTTAAAAGAGACACTTGCTAGAGAATTCAGAGTTCTATTTGAAGAACTTAATCCTGAGAAAACTGAAAAAGATTCTAAAGCATTTAAAAATAGAGTTATCGAAAAATTTATGTTTGGAGAGCATCATCAAAGCCATGCAGCTAGTGCTTTTTATCCTAGCCATTATAAAGATGCAGCAATACTTACAATTGACGGCGTTGGTGAATGGGCAACAACATCTCTTGCTTACGGAAGTGAAAATAAAATAGAATTTTTAAAAGAGATTCATTTTCCACACTCTTTGGGATTACTTTATTCTGCATTTACATATTATATTGGATTTAAAGTTAACAGTGGTGAATATAAAATAATGGGTCTGGCTCCATATGGGAAGCCAATATATTCTAATTTAATAAAAGAACATTTAATCCATATAAAAGAAGATGGTTCATTTAAGCTTGACATGAGTTATTTTAACTATACTGCTGGATTAACAATGACAAGCAATAAGTTTCATAACCTTTTTGGGGCACCTCCAAGCGAGCGAGAAGGTGAGCTTACTCAAAGAGAGATGGATTTAGCTGCATCAATTCAAGATGTTACAGAAGAGATAATGATTAAATTAGCTCGTCATGCTAAAGAAGTAACTGGAAGCAAGAACTTATGTTTAGCTGGGGGGGTTGCTCTTAATTGTGTAGGTAACGGAAAAATACTAAGAGAAAATATTTTTGAAAATATTTGGATTCAACCAGCTGCAGGCGATGCAGGTGGATCATTGGGAGCAGCATATTCTGTCTATTATCAAGAGTTAGATAATCAAAGATCTATCAATTCAAATGAATTTGATAAGATGCAAGGTGCTTATTTAGGTCCTGGGTTTTCAAATGATGAAATCAAATCTTATCTAGATAGTGTAAAAGCTATTTATAAATTTATCGATAATGAGGAGCAGCTAGTTGACAAGGTATCAACTGAATTAGCATCTGAAAAAATTATTGGTTGGCATCATGATAGAATGGAATTTGGTCCAAGATCATTAGGTCATAGAAGTATCATTGGTGATGCAAGAAGTAAACAGATGCAATCCAAGATGAACTTGAAAGTTAAGTATAGAGAAAGTTTTAGACCTTTTGCGCCATCTGTACTTAGAGAGAAAGTGAATGAATGGTATGAGCTGGATATTGATAGTCCTTATATGCTTTTAGTTGCACCGGTTAAAAATGAAAAATGTTATCAAATGAGTGAAGAGCAAGAAAAACTTTTTGGTATTGAAAAGCTAAATATTCCAAGAAGTGAAATACCAGCTGTAACCCATATTGATTATAGTGCAAGGATACAAACTGTTCATAAAGAAACAAATCCAAGGTATCATAAATTAATATCTAAATTTGAAGAGAAAACAGATTGTGCAACAATAGTTAATACATCATTTAATGTAAGAAGTGAGCCAATAGTTTGTACACCGGAGGATAGTTATCGGTGTTTTATGAGAACAGAAATGGATGTTTTAGTGATTGATGATTTTATTCTTTATAAGGATAAGCAACCAGAATATATGGATAAAGCGAGTTGGCAGGATGAATTTGAATTGGATTAAGATTTTTTGGGGTACCCTAGATTAGATAGTAGCTGAGAGGAAGTTGTTTTCATCCTTTGAATTTAATTAATTCGAAATATCATAAACTATTTACATAAAAGACTCAAATAAAACCTTGTCTCTGCGAGGTATTATTTGTATTGTTCATATGTTGAACGTAAAGAGAATATCATTATTTGATAAAAACCTAGATCTAAAAGTTTAATTCAATAAAATAACCTTGTAACCAATAGTAATTATAAAATGCATAGAAAAATCATATCAATAATACCTGCTAGAAAAGGATCTAAAAGATTTAAAAATAAAAACATTGCTAGTTTTTGTCATTATCCTTTGTCATTATGGACATTTAATTTCTCTCAAAATAGTGATTTATTTGATGTTAGTTATGTCAATACCGATATACCTGAGTTGATACATAAAATTAGTGAATATAATAATCTTGAGTATTGTAAGCGAGATATAAATTTATCTGTAGATAGCGCAACACTATTGGATGTTGTTAGAGATACATGTATCAAAAAATCCTTAAATAGTCAGGATATTATTGTTTTACTTCCGGTAACAGGATTGTTGAGAACGTATAATGATATTTCTGCAGGTATTGATACATATCTAAAGGGTGGCGGGGGGACGGTTGTATCCGTTAGCGAAAGTAGTTATCCTGCTAGTATGCTATGGAAGAAAAGTGATGACAATCATCTCAATCCATTGTTTCCTGATGATTTTAGAAGAACTACACAAAAACAAAACCATTTTTCAACTTATATGTTTAATGATTTATTTGTGATTGATACAGTTGAGGGCTTTCTTAATCCTGATAGAAATCTTTATGGAAATGACACTAGGGCAGTTGTAACACCTCAAGAGAGATTTATGCCCATTGATTATGAGTATCAATTTTTCCTTGCTGAGAAGTTATTTGAATTGGGGCAAGGGTCGGGAGTCTATCCAAAAAAATGTTAAATAAAACAACTAATATAATGAGGTCATATTACAATGAAATTAATTAAGGGAGTTGTTCCCGCTATTCTTACACCATTTGATTCTAATGATAATGTATATCAAAAAGGAGTTTATGATCAGATAGACTATCTGGCGGATAATAATATAGAGTCTTTATTTATTGGTGGTTCATATGGTTCATTCGCCTTGATGAGTGTTCCTGAAAGAAAACAGTTAATTAAATGGTCTTTAGACAAGACAAGCGAATATGGAATGAATTCTATTATTCAAATTGGCGCAACAACAACTAAAGAAACAATTGAATTAGCTAAATTTGCAGAAGATAGCGGGGCTGATATAGTTGCTTCAGTTGTCCCATATTACTATTCTGGAAGTATTCTTACGGAAGGAGATATTCTAAAACATTTTGAAGTGTTATGCAATTCTGTAAATATTCCTGTCCATTGTTACAATAACCCTAGAACCACTGGATTTAACATATCTCCAGATTTTTTTAATAATCTGATAAGTGTCGGATTATCAGGAATAAAGGATGGCTCTGGAGACGTGGAAAGATTGACAAAAATGTTAGATGTGGCAAAAAAAACAAATGTTAATTATATTGCCGGGTCTACTAGTCTTATGTTTGTTAGTGTTATTAGTGGAGCTGATGGATGTGTTTCAGGGGTAGCATTGGTAGCCCCTAGTTTATTGACTGATTTTTATAAAGCATGCTCTGAAAAGCGTGTAGATGACGCTATGGTACTACAGGATAAAGTGTTGAAAGTTAGAAATATCTTACAGTATAGTGGCCCAAGGGCGATTACATGTTATGACATTTTGCACGAAAAAGGGATAGACGTTGGAACGTGTAGATTACCATGGAGAAGACTAGATGGCAAGGTATCAAATGAGATAATAAAAAAAATGAAAGAAGCTGATATTTTGTGAGCGTGAGTAGTTACTATAAAAATATTAAAGTTGTAGTATTTGATTTTGATGGTGTTATATTGGATACATCTTTTATTAAGAGTAGTGTTTTTCAAGATGTATTCAAAAAATATCCAATATTTTATGAAAGGATGTGGTCATTTCATCTGGAAAATAAAGGAACCTCAAGAAGGGTTCAGTTTGATTATCTTGTGCGTAATCTTCTAGAAGAGAAGGGTGATGTAGCATCTAAACATATTGAAAAATTAATGTCTCAATATAAAGAAAGTGTGGTTTTCAGGTTACTTAAGGCGCAATATATTGAAGGGGCGTATAAGGCAATACTCTATTCTTCAAAAAAATATACTACATATATAGTTTCAAATGCCCCCACAAGTGAGTTACATTTAATTTTAGAAAATAAAAAAATTGGTAAATATTTTAAAGATATTTTTTCATCTGAAACTGGTATAAACAAGTCTCAAGCCCTAAATCAGATTATAAATAGAGAGGAGACGTCTCCAGAGTGTCTATTGTTTATAGGCGATACATATAAAGATCAAATGTCAGCAAAAGAAAGTTCAGTAAAATTTGCTGGTATAGAAAACGATATGTCTAACTTTTTAGATGATTATGGAATTAAAATTAAAAATATGAATGAGCTTTACATTGGGCTCAGCAAGATCAAAATTTAACTGTATTTTGTTAAAAATAGCGTAAAAATAAATATGAATGAAAGATCAGAAACCCTTCCTAAAGTGTCGATTGGCCTACCTGTTTATAATGGTGAAGAATATTTAAGAAAAACTTTAGATTGTTTACTGGGGCAAACATTTTTAGATATCGAAATAATTATTTCCGATGACAATTCTTCAGATCAGACTAAAGATATATGTTTAGAATATTGTAAGCAAGACAACCGAGTTCGTTACTTTAAACAGGATAAAAACTTTGGCATGCCTGTAAAGAATTTCCGTTTTGTTCTTGATAATGCATTTGGCGAGTACTTTATGTTTGCAAGTCATGATGACTCATGGGATGAAAGGTACATTGAAGAATTAGTAAGTGTACTAGATAATGATTCAAATTGCTCATTAGCCTTTTCAAATTATAAAATTAAAAATTTAAAAGGCGCTGGAGAGATTCTTATTGATGTTAGTTCTTCGGTATCTGACTCAAAGTATATTCGATATATGACAAGACTTATAGATACCCAGCCGGCATTAATATTTGGCTTATTTAGAAGAGAAATTATCAATAGTAAAGATATTATTCTAGCTGACATGTTTACATTGCATTTTGGAAATTTAATGTCTTTAAAGGGTAAGATTAAAGTTGTAGATAAGTATATTATGACTTGGGGTATTGATGGCTCTAGAGATTCTTACTCTATGACTGGAAAAATTATAAGTTATAGACTTTATTACATAAGTCAGATAAAGCTTATTTTGAAGAGCTTTAATTTTTTAAAATGGCCCCTGCCAATTATATTATTATCCGCTTGGCTGATTAACGGTTGGATCAAAAGGAGAGTGTCTCCACATAAGTTTAATATAAATTTTAATAAGTAAATATGGTGGCACCTATATCAAAATTGTATATTTGGTCAATAATGTTCGAGCCACTAATGTTTTTTGTGTTAACTTCTCGAGAAAGCTTTCTTGGTGTTCCAGTAAGTGTTTCTAGATTGTTACAATTACTGGTAGTATTTTTTTTGATATTGAGTTTTGTATATAGGTTGTTAGGTGATAAAAAATTAACTATTGTTAACAATTTTTTTCCTGAAAATAAATACTTGGTACTATATTTTGTACTGCTTATTTTTGCAGCAGTTGTTGGATTGTTTTTTGGGGGTTATGATTTACCAGATCAAATAAATAAGGTATCTGCATTTTCCACTGGGATCCATCCATATTTATCCCGATCACTGTTTGAATATGTTATTACTGGTTTTTATATTGTGTACTTTGCAATATTGCCAAGACATTTGTTAAAAACTAGAGATGAATTTGATTATCTTTTTTCAGTATGGAAGTTTTTATTAATTATTTCACTTCTTATTGGTTATGTAGACTATATATTTGCGGAATTCTGGAGTATTGATCTTGTTTACCGTCATATTTCTGATGGAATACATGTAGGGAGTAGATTTCATGGGCTTGCTGGAGAGCCTAGACAGGCTGCTGTATACATTGTATTTAGTATTTCAATGTATTTGTTATATTGTCAATATAACAACATTAATAAAAAAATATGGGTTGTATTTTTATTAATAACCACTTTTTTGTTAACAAAAAGTATGTCAGCATTTTTGGCGCTAATATATTTTATTATTTTATTATCTCTTTTTAGAATTATTAACGTAAAAGTTGTATTGACTTTACTATTCTTGCTAATTTTTAGCACCATGATTGAGAGGGTGTCACTTTATTTAAGCTATATGATGGATGCGTGGCAAATTCTCGAATCTGGAGATGAACTCCCTTATCTTTTAAAAGTTCAGCAAAGTAGTATTTACCCTTTATATGATTTAATGAATAAAATTCGAAATTTTGACATGATTCCTGTATTTTTTGGGTCTGGACTAGGATCTGTATCTGCAATAAATAATATTTATATTGGTGGCGATATAAGTACTGCCAACCCTAATGCACAGATTGTACGCTCTATCTTTGAATCAGGAATAATAGGGACTACGGTTTTTATTTTTGCAATGATATGGCCTATAAAGTATTTAGCATACAGCATTGATCAGAAAAATAAAAATATGTTTATAATTGGCATGCTGGCGGTTGTGAGCGTTACATTTTCTGTAAGATCTCCAGTTGTATTTATGTATTTAGGAATTTTGACATCCTTTCTGCACGTATATAAACAAAGGATTTAACATTAATATATTTGCAAAAGGTTTATTTTGAATTCTATAGTCATCTTAGGGGCTAATAGTTTTCTGGGGAGGGCCTTCGTTAATAATTTAAATATTGAGGTATTAGTTAAGGCGATAGCTAGAGAAATACCAGAAGATATAGATAAAAATGCTAAAGGGGTTGCATGGATTAAAATTGATATTATAAACACCTTGTCACTTATTAAAATTCTTTCGAAGGGTGATATTGTTATTAATTTAGTCTATGTAAAAGGCAATGACAAGGTCAGTAATGTTACTTTGGTAAATAATATTGTTGAAGCGTGCATCTTTTCAAAAGTATCAAGGTTGATACACTGTTCTACAGCTGCTGTAGTAGGAGATATTCAAACTAATTATGTAAATGAGCTAACCTTATGCAATCCCAAGACATCTTATGAGAAAGTTAAGATGACTCTTGAAGAGATAGTTTTAAATGCATCATTAAGAGGGGTTGATGTTGGTATTTTACGACCGACTGCAATAGTGGGCATAGGTGGAAAAAATTTACTGAAATTAGCTCATTCTCTTATGCATGGAAATCAATTCGGTAATTATCTAAAAACATGTGTATTAGGTAAGATGCCTATGCATCTTGTTCCGGTTCGTAATGTAGTTTCGGCTTTGTTACATATGGCTCTTTTAACCAAACAACTAGATGGTAATATTTTCATAGTTTCTGCAGATGAAGATATTGATAACAATTTCCAAAGAGTTGGGGAGATTCTGACAGAAGAATTAGGCTTAAATAGGAACATATTTCCTTATATAATCCTTCCTAGAGTTTTGCAATTATTTTTATTTAAAATTATTAATCGTAATGATATCAATATGAACCGCACTTATGATTCGAAGAAGCTTAGTGATTATGATTTTGAGCCAATTGATTCTGTGAATGAAGCTGTACGTCAATTTGCACATTCAATCAAGCAAGATAATTTAACCGACAAAAAATTATTGACTAATGACAGTTAAATATAATTGACTAATGACAGTTAAATATAAATTTCTTTTTAACTTTGCAGTTACACGAACAGGTGGAGGGTTAAAACGTTTATATGAGTACGCAAAATGGTTCCACGAAAAAGGAGGTGCATGGTTCATAATTCACCCGAATTGTGACTTTTTAACAAAAGAATTTCCAAATAATAAATACTTTGTCGTGTTGCAAACACGTACTCAAAGATTATTTAAGGACTGTGATTATTTATCTGATATAAAAAAAGAGATTGGTACGCCCGATCTATATTATTCATATGGAATTCCAATTTACTATCATTTTGGGAAAATAAATTGGTTTCATATGAGTAATGTTTTGCCTCTGAATTCAAAAGACATGGGGTTGTCATTATTTGACAAATATATAAAGTTTGGAGTACTTGGTTGGAAGATAGCTAATAATTATAAAAATGCAGACATTATTTCTGCTGAATCGTACAGTTCATTAAGTTTGATAAAAAATCAGGACGTTGAAAAACTGTTCTTATCTGTAAATGGTAGTGATGACGAAATTACTTTTTTGAAAAATAAATTTAAAATGGAGAAAAACAATATAGCAGTTGTTGTAGGGACGCAAAAATATAAGGCACTTTTAGATTCGTATCGCATCTTCAAAACTTTGAAAAAACAAAACAAACTACTGAAGTTATTTTTGATTGGAAATAAGAGTGGCATACCTACACAATTGATGAATAATAAAGACGTAGTATCTACGGGTGTTATTCAACAAAGTGAGGTAATAGAGTTTTTGAAAAAAACTAAATATTATATTTCCACGACCCTTATAGAAAATTCATTTAATGCTGCCTCTGAAGGTATAGTCTTTGCCGATGAGTCTTATATTTCTGACATAGCTCCTCATAGAGAGTTATTAGAAAATGAAGTCTTCGAGCAAGTTTCAATTCCACATGCATGTAATTCTGTCTTACGAGTAAAAAGGGAAGACATTACAGGTAAAAATTTAAAGTCATGGGATAGTATTATTTCTGAGTTGATTGAAAAGGTGAATAAAATTTTATGAAGGTGTTAGTGTTAGGAGCGAGCGGTATGCTTGGTAGTGCAATGATCCGAGTCCTTAGTGAAAATAATAATCTAAAGGTTTTTGGGTCTATTCGTTCTCAAAAAGTGAAAAAGCTTTTTAGTCCAAGTATTTCAAACCATTTGGTACAGTGTGATGACGTCACAAATTATAGTGATTTAGTTAATGTTTTTAATGAAGTCCAGCCTAATGTAGTAATAAACTGTATTTCATTGAGTAAGACACTATTGTCTAAACCCGACCCTTTGTTAATGATTCCGATTTATGCATTGTTACCACATCAATTGGCCAAGCTCTGTAGTGCTAGTGATGCTCGTTTGATTCATATGAGTACAGACGGTATTTTTTCAGGGTCAAAAGGTAATTATGTGGAGGGGGATCCTCTTGATGTGCAGGATTTTTATGGAGTTACAAAGTTTATTGGAGAAGTTCAATATCCACACTCTATTTCTATACGCACATCAATTATTGGGCATGAGTTACAAGGGTATAGTGGTTTGCTAAGTTGGTTTTTATCACAACAAAAAAGCTGTAAATGTTTTAGTAATGCTATTTTTTCAGGGCTTCCATCAGTTGTCTTGGCTCAAATAGTTAGAGATGTTGTAATACCTAGGCCGGACTTATTTGGCATTTACCACATTGCATCTAATCCTATTTCAAAGTGTAATTTACTACGGTTAATTGCTGACGTATATGGAAAAGAAATTGAAATTTTGCCCGATAAAAAAATATCTATTAATCGCTCTTTGAGTGCAGAGCGTTTTCGAATTGCTACAGGGTATACCCCTCCTGATTGGCAATCGTTAGTAAAATTAATGCATTCATATCAATAAATAATTTTGGAGAAATTACAAATGTTTGACAATAAAGTATTAATGATTACTGGTGGCACTGGATCCTTTGGAAAAAAAGTTCTTAAGCGATTCTTATCAACTAATGTTAGTGAAATCCGTATATTTAGTAGAGATGAGAAAAAACAAGAGGAAATGCGAATCAAGTTGAACAACGATAAGCTAAAGTTTTACATTGGAGATGTGAGAGATTACGATAGTATCCACCAAGCAATGAAGGGTGTAAATTACGTATTCCATGCGGCCGCGCTTAAGCAGGTTCCTTCGTGTGAATTCTATCCACTTGAAGCTGTAAAGTCTAATATATTGGGCGCAGAAAACGTGATGAATGCAGCGATTGCCAATAATGTTGAACGTGTTGTGGTTTTAAGCACAGACAAAGCAGTTTATCCTATTAATGCCATGGGCATGTCTAAGGCATTGATGGAAAAATGTATGATTTCAAAAGCCCGAATGCAAAATAAAGACGAGACGATTTTTTGCGCAACTCGATATGGTAATGTTATGGCATCTAGGGGGTCGGTTATCCCTTTATTTGTATCGCAGTTGAAAAAGGGAGAGGCGTTAACTGTTACTGATCCTAAAATGACCCGCTTCTTAATGTCATTAGATGACTCTGTTGATTTGGTGTTGTATGCTTATCAGCATGGCGAACAGGGGGCTATTTATGCGCAAAAATCACCGGCTTCAACAGTTGAGGATTTAGCGCAAGCATTAAAAGAAATTTTTGATAGCGAAGGCCTGGTTAGGATTATTGGAACTCGTCATGGTGAAAAATTATATGAATCTTTAATTTCTCGTGAGGAAATGGCCCGAGTTGTTGACTTAAAGGATTACTACATGATACCTGCAGATAATAGAGATTTAAATTATGCAAAGTACTTTAGTGACGGAGAGGAGAGTATTTCGCAACTTGATGACTAT
>Ga0008649_10000782_pt1 | contig 26747 bp, 24 predicted proteins | sample SaaInlV_130m_DNA_2_FD_66601 | JGI IMG/M metagenome (GOLD analysis project Ga0008649, IMG submission 66601) | Marine microbial communities from expanding oxygen minimum zones in the Saanich Inlet - SI037_S2LV_130m_DNA | ecosystem: Environmental > Aquatic > Marine > Intertidal zone ... | reverse complement strand
AAAGAATTAACGAGAGCTATATTAGCTATACCGGCTCAATTGAAGATCCTCAAGATCTAATGAGGGAGTACGATAAGGCGGATGCATTAATTTGTCCAAGCATATCTGAAGGGATGCCTAATGTTATACTTGAAGGTATGGCTCGAGGACTTTACATTATAGCAAGTGATGTAGGAGCAACGAGTATGATGATCGATGGTAATGGGAGTTTGATCCAACTAGGAAACGCCAATGAGTTGAAGAATGCCCTGGAAACCTTTTTGACAATGGATTCAGAAGTGGCCATTGCAGCAAAGAATAGATCACTCGAGCTTATCAAGACCTTCACCTGGGAGAAAATTGTTGAGCGCTTCATAAGATTCTTTCAGTCAAATTTGTCTGAGCATTGACTTTATTAGAACATATCCGGAATTACCTCCAACTTTATTTGTTCATCCTATCATGGGTAATTCTTGGGCAGTTTACTAGTTCGGTTGTAGCTGGAATTTGGGCAGTAGTATCCTTTCTGTTAATTCTAAAATCACGAAATCTTTCACAAATAATCATAGCATTTGTTGCTGTGTTGATTCTATCTGACTCCAGGTTACCCATGATGCAATTTGCCTCTACGGCCAAAATTGGGTTTATACTATCTCTGGCGGCTTATGTTTTAGTCGGGGGCGTAAAATCGCAATACAAGAACGAAATTTTTAGATTTTTTTTACCCTTTGCCGTTTTCGCCATTTTGGCCACAGTTTGGGCCAGTGATTATTTCGTGTCGATACAAAAGTCGGTGTCCTATGCGATTTTACTTTTTGCGTTGCCATCTGCTTTTCTCAAAGCCAGAGAAGAGAACACCGCTTTGCTGAGCGACATAATTTCTTTTATAACCATTGTCCTGGGCATTGGTCTGATCTTATTTCTACTCATTCCGGATTCGGTCCTTCTAGTAGGACGCTACCGAGGACTGCTTGGAAACCCAAATGGTCTTGGTATACTTCTGACTGCCACTGGCCCCCTCTTCTTTTTGAGCTTAAGGTCGGCTAAGGCTGATCAATTGAACAAGACGGGACGATACATTTTTTTTCTCGTATTCGTTTTGAGCTTGGTTCTATCTGGAAGCCGAACTTCTCTTTTTGCTGTTCTCCTATTTATTGGCTTCTATCTAATGAGAAATCTTCCTCAGGCCCTTACGTTTACTATGTTCATTGCGGTATCTGTTAGTTATGATACTATTTTGACGAGTCTGCCACAACTATCAACATTCTTGGGGATTCAAGACTATTTGAGAATTGAGACACTAAATGAAGGATCAGGGAGGTTCGTTGCGTGGAACTTTGCGATAAACAATATTGAGTCGGTATTCTTCTTAGGCGGTGGATATGGTTATACGGAGCTCATATTTAAGAAATTCTTCTGGGAACTAAGTAGTCTCGGACATCAGGGTAATGCTCATAATTCGTACCTCACGATTTGGCTTGACACAGGACTAATTGGACTTTCCCTTTTTATAATTGGAATGATTCGAACATCGCTTACCGCATTCTCCAAATCTCGCTATGCTCTGCCAATAATCTATAGCATGCTCTTCTCAGCAAATTTCGAATCTTGGCTAGCCGCTTCATTAAATCCGTTTACCAGTCTCTTCTTAATTCTTCTGACCATACTTTTGGTCCAACCAAATCCGGAGGGAGTTGAGTCTCCAGAAAATACTCCAGAAATAACTTCTTAGCTTGAGTTCATCTCCAAGAATTGCAATACTCTACTCGGAACTTGCTGATTACTCCTTAGCATGTTTTCGTGCGTTGAGCAATCAGGATGCGGAAGTTCTTTTAGTTCATTGGTCTCTGAATCCAGAGGCACCCTTTCAATTTGATCTGAGCTTTGTGCGTCATTTATATTCTCGAGATACGCTCAACAATGAGTCGCTGCTAAAGGTGGTATCAGATTTTGATCCACACTTAATCCTGAGCAGCGGATGGCTAGACAAAGGTTATCTCAGGGTCTGTAGAAAATTTCAAAAGAAAATTCCAACAGTGCTTTCCATGGATAACCACTGGGTAGGAAGTTTCAAACAACTCATGGCACGACTGGTCTCGCCATTTACGATCCGCAGAGCCTATTCGCATGCTTTCGTTCCTGGAGCAATTCAAAAGGAATACGCTTTGAAGCTAGGTTTTCCTAATGAAGCAATTATGCTGGGATTTTATAGTGCAGATGTTGAGAAGTTCAATGGTATATACGAAGCAATAAAGGAGGTAAAAGAGGATAGACTTCCTCATAGATTTCTCTATTTAGGCAGGTATGTGGAACATAAAGGGATTTATGATTTGTGGAATGCTTTCAATGAGGTCAGAAAGGATCATCCAAACTGGGAGCTCTGGTGCGTTGGAACTGGAGCTGAATATGAAAATCGAGTAAAAGGAGATGGAATTCGGCATTTTGGCTTTGTTCAACCAAATGATTTGGAACCGATTCTAAAAAAGACTTCAGTATATATCCTTCCGAGTCATTTTGAACCTTGGGGAGTTTCGGTGCAAGAAATGGCCATATCAGGATTCCCTCTAATTTTAAGTGATGAAATTGGTAGTCGCGAAGCCTTCCTTCGGACAGGAGAAAATGGTGAGGTATTCAAAGCTGGAAGCGTCGAACAGTTGATTCATTCAATGAGGCTCATGGCTGCCAAATCAGATGATAAACTCCTCAAAATGTGTCAAAACAGTCATAATCTTGGGAACTCAAACAGTCCTGATATTTGGGCAAGTTCGCTGTATTCAATAATCAACCTAAACAATCTATAATGAGGATATTGACTGTTGTTGGCGCTCGGCCTCAGTTTGTTAAATCAGCTACGATCAGTCGAGTTGTAAGCGAGTTGGACAGAGTTGATGAAATTATAGTTCATACAGGCCAGCATTTCGATGCTAACATGAGTGATGTGTTCTTCAGTGAAATGAATATTCCTAAACCTCATCATAATCTTCAAATCAATTCGATGACACATGCTCAGATGACGGCGCGAATGATGGAAGGAATAGAAGTGCTCTGTAATGAATATTCACCGGACTATTTGTTGGTCTATGGTGATACCAATAGCACACTTGCAGGAGCTCTCACCGCCGTCAAATTGGGTATTGATGTTGCTCATGTTGAAGCTGGATTAAGAAGCTTCAACATGTCCATGCCAGAGGAAATTAATCGGATTCTCACAGATCGAATTAGCAGTCATCTATTCTGTCCTACTGAAACTGCCATTCGAAATCTAAATAATGAAGGTTTTCAATCGTTTGACAATGCTCACGTTCACATGTCAGGTGATGTGATGTACGATGCAGCAAAATTTTATTCAGATCAAAATGCCCAATCAGAGAAGATTGAGGAAATTCGAAAACAGGTTGATGATTTCGTTCTCACTACGATTCATCGCGATGAGAATACAAGTGATCTGAATCGACTTCACGGGATTGTGCATGGATTGAATAAGATCAATGAGCAAACTCCGGTCATCTGTCCATTACATCCGAGGACTCAAAAGCTATTACCAAAGCTCGATTCGGCTCCAACGTTCCGAATCATTGAGCCGGTTGGTTACTTCGACATTATTTATTTGCTGAAAGAATCAAGCTTGGTCATTACAGATAGTGGAGGATTGCAAAAGGAAGCCTATTTCTTTCATTCACCTTGTGTGACTATTAGAGATCAAACGGAGTGGGTAGAACTAGTTGAGGGTGGATTTAATATGGTGTCTGGATATCGCAGTGAGGCGATTCTGAGTGCATTCGAATCTATGTTTGGGGCTAAATTGGACTTTTCAAAAGAGCTTTATGGAGACGGTAATGCTGCTCAAAAAATTGTCAAAACCTTAATTGACTACAAGGGATAATGTGCGGTATAGCAGGAGTTTATGGCCTTGAGAAGATCAGCGATCCTCGGAGTATTGTTCAAGAAATGAATCTTAGTCTATCTCACCGGGGCCCTGATGCGGACGGGATTTATGAAGGGAAAAATGTTGTTCTTGGACATCGAAGACTGTCTATTATTGACTTGAGTCCTGAATCGAATCAGCCATTCCAATCCAACGATCAACGATACACACTCATATTTAATGGAGAGGTGTACAATTTCAGGGAGCTGAGAGAGCAATTGGTTGACTATGATTTTCGAACGCAAAGTGACACTGAAGTAGTGTTGGCGGCCCTAATAACATGGGGCATTCGAGCGGTCGAAAAATTCAATGGGATGTTTGCTTTAGCCTTTTGGGATAATGTCGAAGATCGACTTTGGCTCGCAAGGGATAGAATGGGGATTAAACCTCTTTACATCGCTCAAGGTCGTCAATCAATCATATTTGCTTCAGAGGTGCGGTCCATTCTCAAGTCTGGGCTCGTAGCTCCCAAGTTAGATGAGAATCGACTATCGGAGTATCTGAGATATCAAACCGTACACTCTCCAAACACAATACTTGAAGGCGTTAAAATGCTTGAGCCCGGATGCTATCTTGAAATTTCCGAGCCAGAATCTAGACCTACGCCATATTGGAAACCTTGGCAATCAGATGACCGCCCCACTGATATTCAATCTGCACAGAGCAGGGTTAGGGAATTATTGATCAGCTCTGTTGAGAGGAGAATGGTTTCCGATGTTCCCTTCGGTGCATTTCTTTCTGGTGGGATTGACTCAAGTCTTATCGTTGGTATCATCAGAGCGGAATTGGATTTGCCAATTGATACATTCAATGTTTCATTCGATGAAAACGAGTTTAGTGAGGCAAAATATGCTCGCTTGGTAGCGAATAAGTTTGGTTCTAATCACCATGAAATACGATTACAACCATCCGATTTATTGAATTCACTTGATGATGCACTAGCCTCAATGGATCATCCATCTGGCGATGGTCCCAATACATGGATTGTGGCGCAGCGGACAAAGCAGCAGGGTATTACGATGGCCATATCGGGCCTCGGTGGAGATGAAGTGTTTGCAGGCTATGATGTATTTAAACGCTTGCCTAGCATTGCTGAGAAGAGTTGGTTGCTGAGTTTTCCGAAGGAAATTAGATCATTGATTGGGAGCTTTAATGTGCTCCGAAAGGGTGATATGAGGTCAAAGAAGATGAAGGCGATTCTAACCTCTGATTATTTCAATTTAGAAAATCTTCTCCCAGTTTTCAGGAGAGTATTGATGGACGATCAAATCTCAGGACTGCTCAGGAATAGAGTGTCAAAACCTGATGAGCTTTCGGGTATGATTAAGTCTTTAGAGGAATATTCAGGTTTTGGCGATCTGCCAACGCTGAGCAGAATTGGAATTGCCGAGATGTATGGATATATGCAAAATGTCCTTCTGCGTGATTCTGATCAAATGGCCATGTCTCATGCTCTTGAGGTAAGGGTTCCATTTTTAGATCATGAGTTAGTAGAGTATGTGTCGCAAGTTCCTGATCCTTTAAAATACCCTCATATTCCTAAAAAATTACTCATAGATAGCTTTGGACAACTCTTGCCTGACGAGGTTGTTCATCGAAAAAAGATGGGTTTTGTCTTGCCTTGGGAGCATTGGCTCAAGAACGAACTAAAAGACTTTTGTGAAGAGAGGCTCGAATGGTTGGCTTCCACGGATTATTTTGATGAAATGCATGTCATTAGTCTTTGGGAAGAGTTTTTAAAAGGAAGTGGAAAAATTTCGTGGTCAAGGATTTGGCCATTAGTGACTCTCGCCGACTGGATGAAAAGAAACAATGTTGAGTAAACCAAAAGTTCTTATTCTGAGTGACTGGTTTGAGCCGGGATATTTGGCTGGTGGTCCAATTCGATCCGTTTCAAATCTTTTGGCATTGTGCAAACATGAAATAGATTTTTCTGTTTTTACATCGGATCGAGATTTCAGCTCTGATACCCCATATGATGGGATAGAATTGGATAAGTGGCTTGACAAAGACAGGTATAGAATCATTTACACGTCACCTCAATCACGTGGCAGTGTGCTCACAGATATTCTTGAGCAGGAGGATTTTGACCGGTTCTATTTCAATAGCTTTTTCTCAAAAGACTTCACGGTTAAGCCTCTTATGGTGCTGCGCAAAGCCAGATGTCTAGATCGAGTAGTCCTGGCACCCAGGGGAATGCTAGGAGAAGGCGCATTATCGTTGAAATCCACGAAAAAGAGACTGTTTATTGCCCTATTCAAGCTATTCAGAATGGATAAGAGAATTGTATTCCATTCTACGGCGTCGTCAGAGTCGGATTCAATTAAGGGAGTCTTCAATGGCGCTAGAATTGCTGAGATAGGCAATGTGCCTCAAATACCTGATAGAGTTATAAAGACTGGTGATCCCATCAAACGCCTATTTGTATTCACTTCGAGAATTTCACCGAAGAAGAATCTTCATTTCTTGTTAAGTTCATGGAATGCGATCAATCTAACCTCAGAGCTGAAGGTGTTTGGGACACAAGAGGATCCGATGTATCTCGAGCAATGCCGAGAGTTAGCAGAGGGCAATGCTTCTATTCAGCTGAATGACGCCATTCCTCCTAACGAAATTCAATCTCTTCTTGAAGAGGCTGACTTTTTTGTGTTGCCGACACTAAATGAGAATTTTGGTCACTCAATAATTGAGGCACTCTTGAAGGGATGTCCTGTCATTATCTCTGATCAGACTCCATGGAATGATTTGGAAGAGTATGGCGCTGGGTGGGTCATTCAGTTGGATCAATTCGATCAGTGGAGAAGAGTATTGGTGGAGGCTTCAGAGATGGATAAAGAAAGATATTCTGAAATGTCAAAACGAGCTCAAGAGTATGTTCGACAAAAGTTTGACTTTGACGATCTTCGTAGGCAGTATTTAAAGCTCTTCCAAACTGGAAACTGATTTAAGCAAATTCGATAATAGCTGGTTCAACCCTGGAGCGAGCGGACTCAAAAGACTTACATGGTATTTGTGTTCAGCAGTATGTTTTAATTCTCATGCTCTTCTACCGTACTCCATGAAATGCAGTTTGCTCAGGTTATTTGGTGCTAAGATTGGTGAAAATGTTGTTGTTAAACCACATGTCCATATTAAGTATCCTTGGAATTTAAGCATAGGTGACAATAGCTGGATAGGCGAATATGTTTGGATCGATAATCTAGATAAGGTGGAAATCGGTTCCAACGTTTGCATTTCTCAAGGAGCCTTGATACTAAGTGGAAATCATGATTATTCTTCTGAAGCATTTACTCTCCTCTTGAAGCCTATTAAAATAGGTGATGGAGCCTGGATTGGAGCAAAATCTATTGTGACACAAGGGGTCAAGGTAGACGCACATGCTGTATTGGTTGTTGGTTCGGTGGCGTCATCGGATTTAGAGGCAAATGGAATCTATCGAGGTAATCCAGCAACCGTTCAAAAAAGAAGAGAGATCAATAAATGAAGGTTTCTTTGATAACGTCATGCTTCAATAGTGAAGCTACAATCCGAGCCACGCTCGATTCTGTTCGATTACAGGAATACAGTCCAATAGAATATATTATTGTCGATGGTGGTAGTTCAGATGGCACATTAAACATCCTCGAGGATTTCAAGGATATTATTGCAAAGCAAATAAGTGAACCTGACAACGGGATTTATGATGCTCTGAATAAGGGAATTGGTCTTTCAAGCGGTGATGTAGTCGGTTTTATTCATTCAGATGATATGCTCGCTACATCCAAATCATTGCAACGTATCATGTCGATTTTTGAGACTAAAAGCATTGATGCGGTTTATGGTGATCTTGACTATGTAGACAGGGAAAGACCGAGAAAAATTATACGCCGCTGGCGATCGGCCAGTTTTGACAGAAGGCGGTTCTTCAATGGCTGGATGCCAGCTCATCCTACATTTTACCTTAAGCGTGAGCATTACGAGAAGTATGGTGGATATAGGACGGATATGAGAATTTCAGCTGACTATGAGTTAATGCTTCGAATGTTGCTGAAGAATAACCTCAAAGCCGAGCACATTCCGGAGGTTTTGGTTAATATGAGAGTGGGCGGGGCATCAAATATTAGCTTGGAGAATAGAATTCAGGCCAACAAAGAAGATAGAATGGCATGGGCCGTTAATGAACTGAAACCACGCTTTTATACATCCCTTCTTAAGCCTCTGTCCAAGCTTAGGCAGTTCGTTTAATTACTTCTAGACATACGGCATTCTGAAATCGACTCTCGGTTTCAACCTCCCTGAACGCCTCGTTCTTACTGTCATTAAATTCACATTTTCTGATTTGGTCGAACCCAGCGGCTTCTAGTGCCTTGATGGTTGAAGGGTAATCCCACAACCATAGGTGAGCAGAGTTGCCCATATAAGACTTGACTAGCCCTTTAAACGAGGTCGATTTAGTCCTTTCAGTAGCCATTCCCGTATTTCGATTGAAAATGACGGCAGCATCTGCCATTCCAGAATCAAGATTAGCAATGTAACTAGTAATTAGTCTATTCAAATCAGGCATCACGATTCTGAAGGTGCCGCCTGGTTTTAAGTAATTGTGAGCATTTTCAAGTGCCGTATTAAAATCCTCATAGCTGAGGTGCTCAAGAACGTGTGAGCAGTAAAGATTGTCACAAGAACTGTCCTTGATCGGAAGACCTCGAATTATATCTCCATATTCAACATTGTCAGGAAAATTGAACCCTTGCAACTTTCGAGCAAGGGCCTTTCCTAGTAATGGAATCTTCTGAATTCTTAAAGTAGGAGAAGAGTCGAAATTTCTCCATCCTGAAGGTGCGGATAGTCCGCAACCAAATTGAACGTTCGTCATTTCGTATTCTATTTCCAAAGTGGTTCAGTAATCGTCATTTCAATGATTGGTGGTTCGCTGCCTCTAACTATTCCAAGAGCGAATGATGGATATTTTCCGAGTAGGTCAATGTTGTCCGAATCGTATTGGAAGGTTTGCTTTCGATAACCTTCATAGTTGATGTCAGTACCGTTGGTATGAACGAGTCCTTTTTCAGCTAACACCTCGCGCATAAGCGCAACCATTTCGTCCACCTTTTTCTTAGCTTCTTCTAAATCAATTCCTTGGAATATTGCGTAGTAGGTATGAGTTGTTTCCTTGTCGACAAGGATATGGACATCTGTAGCTCCCGAGACTTTTCGCGCACTCCTGAATTTTAAATCTCCCGATGAACTTTCACCATCTTGTTCTAGTTTTATCTGGTTAAAACCGTCGGCTGCAGCTTCATATAACACTTCTGTGTTTTTCTTGAAGATTTCTGGATTGATATTCTGTGCCAGGCTGATCCCACCAATCAATATTGTGCATATTAGGACGAGTGCGTGCTTTTTCATACAGTAAAAATCAGAAAAGAAAATGGATTGTGGATAGATTAGAATTTAGCCTTGCCCATTCGACCACGACGGCGTCCGTAGAGGTAGTTCTTTCTTCTTCCAAACGAGCGAGACTTACCTCTAATCACATAAGAGTAAGAGAAACTAGTTAATAAGTAACTGTCCAACGCATCTGGATTACCTCGAATTCCTCCAACAGTAAAATATTGCGCCAGTTCTGAGGCTAATGGATTATCAGCTACTTCGTGTGATCTATTATATAACTGTGCAGCAATTTGATCTGTGAAGACAGTTTTACTAGGGTAGACAGTACTGACGTCATCAATGTAATCAGTAAGTGTGTATCTCCATCCAAATTTCCAACCGAAGCGATGTAGTCTTGAAAACGTATAGAACATGCCAATTCCAACTGGGAAAGTAGGCTGTATTTTGCTGTAAGGAGACTCAAGGTTCTCTGTATTTAGTGGCTGTAGTGCGTACCATGTGTTACCGAGACGAGCCTTAGGATTGTTGTAGAAAACTCCCGCTCCAGCAAAAAAGTAAGCCTTGAGGTCAAGAAGATAACGACCAGTCCTACCGACATCGGGTTGATTGAAGAAATAGTACTCTCCAAGGAGCACGGCCTCAAAAATGTCATTTCGAAAGTGAAGATTTCTCGTGAACCTGTTTGGGTTTCCGACAAGACTATCAGCCCCTTGTAACCTTGCATAGTTAACTGTGAAGTTTAAAGCGAAATTGTAATCGGCTCTGTAACGAATGAAAACACCAGAATTCCATCGCGTCTGATCTAGCTTCATATCAACGATCCAGTCGCGGGCTTCTCCATCACCACCACCAATTTCACCTAGATAATTCGCGAAACCACCTTGCACGCCAATATCCCATGCATATTGGGCATTTCCCGTTACCGTAAATAGGGTAAGGGCTAGGGCTGATAGGATTGTTCTACATCGTAGCATTGCAATTGGCAAAAGTAAGGATTAACCGATCTCGATTAACTTTTTTTTGAGTTGTCTTGTTTATGGATTTATTGAGCCTCAATATTTAGTGGTTTAGTGCGTTGTACTTTTGCGGATCGAGTGAAAAACCTCTCTTCATACGTATTTATTTTGCTTTGGGTTTGGGCCATTTTGCCTGTTTTTGGGCAACAACCTCCAACCTTGCGCTGTATTTCATTGGATTCCAACGATGATGCAACCTTGTATTGGACAATTCCAATTGATACAGGTGGTGATTTTCATCGGTATGTCATTTACACTAGGAATAATACTTCTCTACCTTTTTCTGAAGTCACTAATCTTTCTGATTACGCTGTTGACTCTTTACTGCTAGTTGGAAACTACAGTGGATTTGTTCAATTCACAATTGCAACCGTCAGTAATGGTGGTTTGGATACGAGCGCATTTGGCGATACGATTTCACCAATCGTCCTGAGTTTTGGCAACCAAGGGAATTATGTCCAATTCACCTGGAATGCGACAGGTTTGGCGAGTGCTGATTCTATGTACAATATTTATCGAAGATTCTTTGGGAGCACATGGCAACTTCTTTCGTCGAATCAATTTGCAGAGCGTCAATACAATGACACGATATACGCCTGCTTATCTGAGGTTCAGTACAAAGTTGAAATAAGAGGTAAGAGTGGTTGTAAAAGCCGGTCCAACCATCCACTATTAACCGTTGAAGATGAGGTGCCACCCGACCAAAATAATCTAGTATGTGCAAGCGTTGATTCCACGACCGGGTTTGTTAATCTGGAATGGTCGAGGTCAAATTCGAATGATGTATTGGGCTATCTGGTCTTTTACTTTGAGAGTTTTGTTCGAATCGATACGATCTTCGGAGCGGATAGCCTCCATTCCACGTTTGTGACGAATGGAATCAACGCCCTAATTCAATCGGAAACACTTTCTGTTGCGCCTTTTGATAGTTGTTTTGATAGTATAAATGGATGGTATAATCAGGCCGCCGATAATCTGAGGTTTTCCACAATTTTCGTGGATACGCTGTTTTATGATCGATGTGAGGGAGATTTAGCTCTCAAATGGAATCTTCCACAACCAGGCTTTCCTGTTGGAGTAAGAAACCTAGAAACCTTTCGTGTTTTCCGCAGAACCAATCAGGGCCCTCCCGAACTAGTTGAGGAATTGACTGCGCTCGACTCGGTGTTCGTGGACAAAGGATTGATTCCGGGAAACTCCTATACCTATGTAGTATCTGGGTATGACCCCATTTTAGAAAAAGAGGCTTTTTCAAATCCATTCACTCTGAATCCAAAACAAGCAGATGCTCCAGATCACATCTATATAAGCAGCATCGTGAATGATCACACAACAGATCAGAACCATGTTCGAGTTCATGTTGATTCTATTTCAGCAACGGAAACGTATCTATTGGAGCGGTCATCAGATGGGAAATTATTTATGGATATCGCAGTCCTGGAGAATAGAAGTCGAGAATTTTTGGAATTCATCGATTTGGATGGCGATGCCCAACAGTTGGCCTACTACTACCGGATCAAGGCATTGGATGAATGCTCGCTCCACATAGCGCAATCTCCAGTCGCTAAGAGTGTACTGGTGCAGGGTAATAAGATTGAGGCTAACTATGAAAATGAGTTGTATTGGGATGAGTATGAAGGGTACGATAGCGCGGGAACGTCAGTTCAGTCATATGATCTACACCGGTTTAGTAGCGAAGAAGATGATTTGACCCTTGACTCAAATGACGTAGTCTTCGAATTCATCGATGATGTTTCACAAACGCTACTCTTAGGGGGTGAAATTTGTTACTATGTAGAGATTCCAGAATCAGGAGTTAATCAATATGGCCTCGAGGAAGTTTCAATGTCAAATAAAGTATGTTTTGAATACCCACCGAAGGTGTTTATTCCAAGTGCGTTCAGCCCAGATGGTGATCATCTAAATGATCGATTTATTCCAAATGTGAATTTCATCGATCCTTTGGATTATGAATTGGTCATTTTTAATAGAATGGGGAAACTTCTCTTTACCTCAAACAACCCCAATGAAGGATGGGGCGGGCAGGATCAACCTCTCGGAGTATACGCTTACCTCCTGAAGCTTCGCAACAGTTTGGGTGATGAGCTGATTTTTTCTGGTCGTGTCAATCTGATCAGATAGTAGATTTTCTTAACAGTTATGTGGCTTTAAAGCGTGAAATACGCATCCAAACCGTTATTTTTGCGCAATTTTTTAAGTACCTCGACTATGACAAACTCCACTGTAAATATTCAAGAAGGTCTCACCTTCGACGATGTATTGCTCGTTCCGGGTTATTCAAGCGTCCTTCCAAGAGAGGTGGACATTACATCGAAGTTTTCTAAGAACATTATCCTGAGATCTCCGATGGTATCTGCAGCAATGGATACAGTTACAGAATCTGAATTGGCGATTGCCCTTGCCCAAGAGGGTGGAATCGGGGTGCTCCATAAGAACATGTCTATTGAGGCTCAAGCAGCTGAAGTACGCAAGGTGAAGCGATCTGAAAGTGGAATGATTCAAGATCCGGTTAAAATCACTGCTGACTCGACAGTTGGAGATGCACTTAACCTTATGAAGGAACACTCTATTGGAGGAATTCCAGTTGTGGATAGCACGATGCACCTCGAAGGAATTGTTACTAATCGAGACTTGAGATTTGAGAAGAATATGGCTCGCCCTCTTACAGAGGTGATGACGAGCGAAAACGTCATTACTACCGAGGATGGCGGTGATTTGCAAAAAGCAGAGGAAACGCTCCAAAATCACAAAATCGAGAAGCTTCCGGTTATCGATTCGGACAACAAGCTTGTTGGACTTATTACGTTCAAGGACATTATTAAATCACGCATTCGTCCTAATGCCTGCAAGGATGATTTTGGTAGACTTAGAGTCGCCGCAGCCGTTGGTATAACAGCTGATACATTCGAGAGAATGGATGCGCTTATCAAGGCTGGAGTAGATGCTATTATCATAGATACTGCCCATGGTCACTCCGAGGGCGTCTTAAAAGTCTTGCGAGAGGCAAAGAAGAAATATGGTGATGCCGGAATCGATTTGGTTGTCGGAAACATTGCAACAGCGGAAGCGGCCCTTGTCTTGGTAGAAGCAGGTGCAGATGCTGTCAAAGTTGGAATTGGTCCTGGATCAATTTGCACTACCAGAGTCATTGCTGGAGTTGGCGTTCCACAACTGTCTGCCATCATGGATTGTAGCAAAGCACTTGAAGGAACTGGAATTCCTGTTATTGGTGATGGTGGAATCCGATTTAGTGGCGACATCGTAAAGGCATTAGCCGCTGGCGCTTCCTCGATTATGGTTGGATCCATGTTCGCTGGAGTCGAAGAGTCTCCAGGTGAAACCATCATTTATGAAGGTCGCCGTTTTAAAAGCTACCGAGGAATGGGAAGTATTGAAGCAATGCAAAAAGGGTCCAAAGACCGGTACTTCCAAGACGTAGAAGACGACATAAAAAAACTAGTGCCTGAAGGGATTTCAGGTCGAGTACCGTATAAGGGCAAACTCGCTGAAATTCTATACCAAATGATAGGTGGTCTTCGGGCTGGGATGGGATATTGTGGTGCGGAGAACGTTGAAGAACTCACAAAGGCAAGGTTCATTAGAATTACTGCTGCCGGTGTAAGAGAGAGTCATCCACACGATGTTTCGATTACTCGGGAAGCGCCAAACTACACAAGTAGATAGGATGAAGAATAAACTCCCGAAAGTTTTTGGAATTGGATTTCATAAAACTGGCACCTCAACACTGGGTAAAGCCTTGGAACATTTAGGATACTCTGTAGCCGGCCCTCAAACATCATATGCGAAACATCTATTAGCAGGAGATAAACGGCCGTTGTTCGATTTGGTACCTACTTATGATGCATTTCAAGACAATCCTTGGCCAATTCTTTATAGGGAGCTTGATGAAATGAATCCTGGAAGTAAGTTTATCCTAACATATAGGGCCGAATCTAAATGGATTAAATCTGTTGTGAATCATTTTGGAAAGAAGCATACAGATATGCGGCAATGGATTTATGGAGTTGGGCATCCAATAGGAAATGAACAAACATACTTGGATAGATATCAGGGCCACTGCCAAGAGGTGCGAGACTATTTCAAGGATAGGCCCGGTGATCTGCTTGAAATATGTTGGGAGAATAGAGACTCTTGGGAGGAACTTTGCGGTTTCCTTGGTAAAAAGGTTCCAAATGTCCCCATACCTCACGCAAAAAAAAGGGAATATTCACCCTTAAAAAAGCTATACTACAAACTTAAATTGTCCATTAGGAGCAAAAATTTAGATGAATAGGATGAAAATGATAAAATGTGTTGTTAGCTTGATGTTAGCATATACAATTGGAGGGGCAAAAATGTTACCCGCTCAAGACAATAGAGTGTTGATGACGATTGCTGAAAAGCAAGTTACCGTGGACGAGTTTCTGGGTATTTACAACAAGAACAATACGAGCAATGTAATTGACAAGAAGTCGATGGAAGAGTACCTAGACTTGTTCATCAATTTTAAGCTGAAGGTTCAAGCTGCCGAAGACCTTGGTATGGATACTGTGCAGAAGTTCATTAATGAATTGGCAGGCTATGAAAGGCAATTGGCGCAACCATATCTCTCTGATCGAGATTTGAATGACCAACTGATCAAGGAGGCGTATGATAGATCCACTGAAGATATTTCAGCATTCCACATCCTAGTGAAAGTACCTGAAAATGCCCCAGCTAAGGACACTCTCGCGGCCTTGAAGAAGTTGACCAATTATCGAAAGCAAATAAAATCTGAGGCGGACATGAAGAGTCTGCTTGAGGCACTTAAAAATGATGGTGATGACAATACAATCGCTGAAGATTTAGGTTATTTTACTGCATTCTCAATGGTTTACCCATTTGAGAGTAAAGCCTACAACGCTGAACAGGGTGCTATTACTGAGCCTGTTCGAACCCGATTTGGTTATCACATCATTTACGTGAGAGATAGAAGACCTGCAAGAGGTGAGATTTTAGTGTCTCACATCATGGCAAAAAGCGATGGGGAGAATGCGGAAATGGCGAAGACGGCTAAGGAGAGAATAGACGAGATCAATGAGAAAATCAAGGCGGGAGAGGATTTTGCGGAATTGGCTCGCCAATTTTCCGAAGACAAAGGTTCAGCTAAATCTGGCGGTAAACTACCATGGTTTGGAACAGGTCGAATGGTTAACACCTTTGAAGATGCAGCCTTCGGACTTGAAAATGCCGGAGACATAAGTGAACCAATGCAAACAAACTATGGATGGCATATAATCCGAAAAGAAGACTATCGAGGTCTCGGAACGTTTGATGATTTGAAGTCTGGATTGAAGAAGCGAATAGAACGCGATGCAAGAGGGCAGAGAGGAAGAGTTTCACTCTTGAAAAAACTGAAAAAGGATTATGCCTTATCGCATAACTATAAGAATCGCGATGAGGTTAACCGCCAAGTATCAAATGATTTTCTACAAGGGAATTGGAAGCCAGAGAGAAAAGATACATTGACCGATGCCGTGCTAACAATCACGGATAATGTTCACAGCAAACGCACCCAATCATTTACTCGAATTGACTATTTTAATTATCTCTTTAAATTCCAAAAAAAGCAAGCAGACGGAAAGCTGCTTGGGGAAGTTATGAGTGAACGATGGGAGTCTTTTGTAAACGCAAGCGTCGTGGATTTTGAAAGAGGGAACCTCGATGCTAAATACCCAGAATTCAAAGCCTTGATGCAAGAGTATCATGACGGGATATTACTTTTTGAACTCATGGACGAACGAGTTTGGTCCAAAGCAGTCAAAGACACCACAGGCCTTGAGGCGTTTTACGATTTGAATAAAAATAATTTCATGTGGGATCAGCGCGTGGATGCTAGCGTATATGAATGCGCAAACGAGGAAGTTGCTGCGAAAGTTGAGAAACTGGCGAAAAAGCGATTGAAGAAAGGTCTTACGGACACCGATATTTTGAATGAGGTTAACAAGGAGAGTGCGCTAAACCTTAGAATCAATTCAGGTCTATTTGCTAAAGGCGCAAATGAATCTATTGACGCAGTAAGTCAGACATCCGGAATTCAACGGACGGCAACCGAAAATGGTAAGATCGCATTGGTCCAGATTTATTCGACCCTTGAGCCACAGCCTAAGGCCTTGACAGAGGCCAGAGGATTGTTCACCTCTGCGTATCAGACAGAATTAGAGGAGAAGTGGATAGCTGATTTGAGATCGAAATACTCCTTCAATGTTGATGCGGCAGTATTTGACTCGATAAATAAGTGATGCTTCCCAGAATTCTGATCTTCATATTGGTAGGTATTCTTGCTTTTTCATGTCAAAGTGAGCGAAGCAAGGAACCGATTGTGGTTCAGATTGGAGAAAAATATCTCACACTTTCAGAACTGAGAGAGTCGATTCCAGATGATCTCACTGCTGAGGATAGCACCGAGCTGGCATCGACACAGATTCAATCTTGGATCAACAATGAGCTCATGTATGACAAGGCGAGATACAATCTTGACCAGGAAGTTTCAAATATCGAGCTGAGGGTCGACAAGTACCGAAAAGAGCTTTTCATTTTCGCCTATGAGAAGGAGATGGTAAATCAAAAGCTGGATACCAATATTTCAGAATCAGAAATCAAAGAGTTCTACAATGAAAATCAACAGATTTTCTTGCTCAATGACTACATCCTAAAGGTGAGGTACGTCAAGCTCAAACAAAACAGCCCAGACATTGAAGAAGTGGAGCAGTGGTTACAATCAAATGAGTTGGAAGCACAGCAAAAACTCGATGAGTATTGCCTTAAATATGCCGTCCAACAATACACAGACTCGAGTTGGGTTTATTTAAATGAATTGTTGAGAGAATTGCCAATCGAAGTTTATAATAAGGAGTCGTTTTTGCGATCAGGAAACTTTGTGCGATTTACGGATTTGGAGCATTTGTATTTGCTACACATACTTGAGCTTCAATCTAAAAACACACTTTCGCCCTTGGATTTAGAATCAGGGCGAATCAAGAACCTGATTTTGAACAAGCGAAAGATTGAATTGTTGACTTCAATTAGAGGTCAGCTTTATCGAGATGGTATGTCCTCAGGCAAGGTGAAGATTTATAAGAAACCACAATTACTGAATTAATTGAGAAACGTTATTTCCATATTGATGGCTTTGATGGCAGTTAATGCTCAAGCCCAGGATCCTGAGATAATTGATAAAGTCATTGCTGTTGTTGGTGAGCGAGTGGTCCTTTATTCTGACATCGAAGAGCAAATCGACCAAATGACAATGTCTGAAATTCCGGTAACGGAAAATTCTAGGTGCGAAGTGCTGGAAGATCAGATGTATCAGAAGCTGTTTGTTGAGCGTGCGATAGAGGATAGCATAACAGTAGGTGATGATATGGTTGAACAAGAGCTCGATCGACGCCTCCGATATTTTATTGCCCAGATCGGATCTGAGGAGGAACTCATAAAGTTTTACGGGAAAACGATCGATGAGATCAAAGAAGATTTTCGAGATGAAGTGAAAGATTTGTTGCTGATTCAACAAATGCAGCAGCATGTTGTTGGTGACGTAAAAGTTTCACCAGCCGAGGTTCGTGAGTTCTTTGCTGATATACCCGAGGATAGTGTCCCATACATTAATTCTGAAGTTATGCTGGCACAACTTGTTCGAATGCCACCGGTCAGTGAAGAAGAAAAGACTGCGATTAAGAATAAGCTGAATGGCTTTAAGGATCGTGTTGCGGCCGGTGAAGAATTTGGAACGCTGGCTTATCTCTATTCTCAGGATCCAGGTTCTGCGCTCAAGAATGGAGAATTGGGTTTCATGGATCGAACAGAATTGGTTTCTGAATTTTCCAGTGCTGCTATGGGATTGCAGAAAGGGGAGGTTTCTGAAATAGTTGAAACGCAGTTTGGATACCACATCATCCAAATGATTGATCGAAAAGGTGATCGATTGAATGTGCGGCATATTTTGATCATTCCACAGGTTTCAGCAAGTGATCTTCAGAACGCAAAGGTGTATCTCGATAGTCTTAAGAATGTTATTGAAACCAATGACACTTTGACCTTTGAGCGCATGGCTATTGCGTTTAGTGATGACAAAGACACTCGTATGAACGGTGGTATCATGATCAACCCGCAAGATGCGACCAACAAGTTTGACTTTGAAGTATTGGGTAAAATGGACCGCCAACTATTATTCAATGTTGAAAAGAAGGAAGTCGGTGATTTGATCGGACCAGATCTATATCAAACGCAAGATGGAAAGCGTGCATATCGAGTGGTGAAGATCGTAGAGATGACCGAACCTCATGTCGCCAATCTTCGAGACGACTATCATAGAATTCAGGAAGGAGCGAAACGTAAAAAGGAAAATATCGAATTAGAGACTTGGATACAGAAGCATCGGAATAGTGCCTATGTCTGGGTCTCAGATGAGTTTAATAGTTGCCCTTTTAAAACGAAATGGGTGATGGCTCAACGCTAACTCTGCGGGATCTTTATTTGATCTTCTTCACTTACGCCTCCGAGTACTTCCACGTGAATTCCGTCTGAAAGTCCTAATTCTACCTCCCGCATTTCAAACTCCTGTTCATTAGTCTGAACTTCAACAAATGGCTTTTCATCTTCAAATGTCAACAGTGCTTCATTAATGGAAAGGACTTGCTCTTTTTTCTCGAGCACTACATCGGCATTCGCCGAATAGCCTGCACGAATGAAGGAAGCAGAATCAACTTTCACCGCAGCTTCAATCTCGAACTGAATAGCACCTTCTTGAGTAATTCCTTTTGGGGAAATATATTCTAAGGACGCGATAAATTCCTTTTCCTCAATGGCTCCAATGGTCATGATGAGCTCCATTCCAATTTGTAATTTTTCGACCTCTGATTCATCGATCATGCCCTTGAAAATCAGGTTCTCCATATCCGCAACGCTCGCAATGGTCGTTCCGTCGTTAAAATTGTTTGCTTCAATTACGTTGTACCCTTCTTCGACCGGAACGTCGAGCACCATTCCTGAAACGGTTGAGCGTATCAACGTATTGGAAGTGTTTCCAGCCTTTTTTGACACCCCTTCTTTAATAATTGCCAGTGCATCCTCAGCCGCGTTGACTTCTTCCATCGCTTGTCTTCGGGCAGTTTCAAATTGTTGAAATTCTGCCTGAGCGATAACTTGCTGATCTACCAGTGTTTTATTCCTAGCATAATCCATGTTCGAATTTTCTAATCCAATTTTTGATCTGTTTACTCGGTTCTCAGCATTATTTAAGGCCACCATATCAGGGATGACCTTCACTTTGGCTATGAGGTCGCCTTCCTTGACTTGGTCGCCAGGCTTGACCATTATTTCCTGAATTATCCCTGAAATCTGAGGCTTGATGAAAATCTCATTCCGTGGGACCACCGAACCTGTGGCAACACTTTTCATGACAATATCACGCAATTCAGGTTGCTCAGTTTCGAAGACAATTGGCTCTTTTTGGTTCTTTTGGTAGAGAAACCACAAAGTCCAACCAAAGAGGCCAAGGACTCCAACTATAACTACGATTCTCAATATTCGTTTCATTTCTTATTCGCTTCTAAGTGCAACTATTGGGTCAACGGCGGAGGCCTTTCGAGCAGGAATTATTCCAGCGAGCCCTCCGGCGATGATTAGGATGATCAAGGATATGATTGCAGCATTAAAGTCAACTTCGGGTTGACGAAACATGCCGCCTTCTTCTGTACTTGTTGCAGAGTTTATTAACTCCAGTAGGCCAACTCCCAGGGTTAAACCGAAATATCCGGCGACGCTGGTGAGAATGACTGATTCAAGCACGATTTGGGAAATGATGGACATTGGTGTTGCGCCAATGGCCTTTCTGATTCCAATTTCTTTAGTTCGTTCCTTCACAACAATCAACATGATGTTGCTTACGCCAATAACCCCAGCCAACAATGTTCCGATGCCAACAACCCAAATGAGGATATTGATGCCGAGAAACAAGTTGGTCATCTTCGTGAATTCTTCTTCTGCATTAAAACTTCCAATGGCTCTGTAGTCATCTGGGTGAATCGAATTCCTTTCTTTAAGAATCGCTTTTGCTTCTTCCTCTACCTGTGAAACGGGAATCTCATCCTTACTCATGATTGAGTACCATCCAACGCTATTTCCGTAGTTGAATGCTTGCTGAAAAGTGGTTATTGGAGTGAATATTTTCTCCAATTCACGATCGCCGCCGTGCGAACTGGCGGCCAACATATCGTACACTCCAACAACTAAGAAGTAGACTCCACCAATATTGATGTAATCGCCAATTGGATCTTCATCCTCCTCGAAAAGGACTTCTTGAACTTGCTTGCCGATTACTGCAACCTTTCTCTTCTCATCCAGATCAGTATGGTTCAGCCACCTTCCTAGGACAATTGATCTTGGGGAAATTTTAATGACCTCTGGAATATCTCCGGTCACTTCGAAATTGCTCGCTTGGTACTTCTTTCGTTTGACGATGCCTTTGCCTCTATAGCCGCCAAGTTGAACCTTTGGCGCGACCACTTCTGCGTTTTTTAAACCCATCTCCAACGCCCTAGTGTCTTCGTTGTCGAATCCGATCCAACGACCTTCCTTGAAACCTTTATAAGGCATGCTGGTCGATTGTCCCCACATGTACACACTATTGGTCGCAAACTGACTAAAGTCTGAGGTGGCCCCATTTTCAAGTCCTTTTCCAGAACCCATCAAAACGATCAGTATAAAAAGTCCCCAGAATACGCCAAAGGCCGTCAAGAATGTCCTCAACTTGTTTTTAGTGAGCACATGATATATTTCTTGCCATCTGTCGGAGTCAAACATCTATTCTTCTCTTAAGGCTACAACAGGTTGAATACGGGCGGCTTTGATTGCTGGTATTAACCCAGCCAGCGATCCCGCAATAATTAAAAGCACGGTTGCGCTCAACGCAACTCTCAGATCAACTTCTGGATTAAGAAAGAATTCCACCCCTTCCATCTGGCCAGCTGCATATTCTAACAATCCCACGCCGGCCACTAATCCAAAATAACCCGCGATCGTAGTAATGACAATTGATTCTTGAAGAATGAGGCTGACAATTGATTTTGCTGTGGCGCCCATTGCTTTTCTTATTCCAATTTCTTTGGTTCGCTCCTTCACGACGATCATCATGATATTGCTCACACCAATAATTCCCGCCATGATGGTCCCGATTCCGATTATCCAAATGAAGAATCGAATATTGGCAAATAGCGTCATGAACTGCTGATACATTTCAGCACCATTTCGGATGTAGACGGCTTGCGGATCCGCAGGGTCGAAGTGTAATTTTTTGGAGAGTCGATCGCGAATTTCTTCTCCCATTGAATTAGCCTCTTCAATTGTTGCTTCGCCGGTAGTCATAGCCATGGCGTCAATCCTGTTTGGATTTCCAAAAACTCGTTGATGCGTTGATATTGGCACCCATGCTTTTCGCACATCTCGTTCACCTCCATTGTCGCTGTAATATCCAATCACTTTGAATGGAATGTCTCCCACATTAATGTATTTACCAATGGGGTCTTCATCTCCGAAGAGTTCCATCTTCATGTCAAAACCGATGCAGGCTACCTTTCGATACTCCTTCATGTCGATGTCATTAATGAACCTTCCTTCAGTTATTGTGAGGGCTTCAATAACCTTTTGCGGTGGATGACAACCTAAGACTCCGTAATTCCCAGATTTGCCTTTGTAAGTGACAAAGTTTTGCCAGTTCAAATACTTTCTGCCACTTAGGTTATCAATTCCATTAATGCTTCTTTCAAGGTCATCATAAATTTCATTTTCGAGGGATATTGGCCTTCCTGGTTGATAACCAGCGTATGGGAGAGAAGTGTTGCCGGGCCAAATCCAGATTGCATTTACCGCATCACCAGCGAACTGAGACCGCACACCATTTTCTAAACCGTTTCCAGAACCCAAAAGAATGATCAACATGAAAATTCCCCAAGCGACACTGAAACCAGTAAGAAAGGTTCGAAGCCAATTCTTATTGATCGTCGCAAAAATTTCCTGCCATTTGTCGAGATCAAACATGGACAGGTTCTTTTTCTAGGATTTTACCGTCGTGTAGTAGAATTTGTCGGTCAGTCATGTCAGCAATACTCTGCTCGTGAGTCACAATGATGACCGTAATTCCAAGGGCGTTGACTTCCCTAAATAGGTCCATGACAGATTCTGAAGTTTTTGAATCCAACGCGCCAGTTGGCTCATCTGCAAGAATCAGCTTAGGATTAGATATGAGTGCCCGCGCGATCGACACCCGCTGTTGCTGACCACCAGACAATTCACTAGGCATGTGTTCTGCCCATTCTTTGAGTCCAACTTTTTCTAAGTATTCGAGTGCCGTTTTGTTCCTTTCCTTTCTCGGAATTCCCCTATAATAAAGCGGTAATGCCACATTTTCGAGGGCATTTTTATAATTAAGAAGGTGGAATGACTGAAAGATGAATCCGATGAATTCATTACGATAGAGTGCAGCTTTCTTTTCTGATAAGTCTTTGATGAGCGTGTCGTCCAACGAATATTCTCCGCTGTCGTAGTCATCGAGAATCCCTAAAATATTTAGGAGGGTAGATTTTCCTGATCCAGATGAACCCATGATTGATACCAACTCCCCTGAACCCACTTCAAGATTTATATCCTTAAGTACGTGCAGTTCGTGTGTGCCAACTTCATAGTACTTATTGATACCAACCAACTTGATCATGATACAATGTTATAGACAATGTTGATCGCTATTGTTCGATTAAGTGTCAAGGAGGTTGAACCGTGATAGTTGGTCGCTAATTCTTGTGAATGGAATCGATCTGATGGGAAGATTCAGACCTCACTTGTCTTCACAAACGCAGTCATAATCGCCAGTAACTGTCCATGGATAACCCTCAATAGTGTTGTCCTCAGTAAATTCGTATGATTCTGCTTCGTACGCATCAATATTGACATCGAAATCCTTTCCTTTTCCACAAACTTCTGAGTTGTTGTCAGGGTAGTCTGTAACAAATGAGGTTGAATAACCTGCCTCGAGCGCATCGACATTAGCCGAAGAAATTGAGTCGCTGAATTCGAATTCAATGTTCCCGGCACAACTACAGTCTCTACATTTTTCACAAGCTGATAGTGCGAAGAGAAGAACAGTTGCACCTATGATTCCAAGTGTTTTCATATTGAAAGATTATGAAGCTAATATACTTCAATACAACGGTGCAAATCGGGAAGATATTATTGACCAATGATCAGCTTATTATGATTTGGGCAAAGAATCTTCTTCAAGAACGCATTCCTCGTTTTAAAACATTTATTGTCATTTGAACCTTCCACCTTAGATTTGCCGCATTCAATCAGAACTTTTTACCATGAATAAGTTACAACTAACCTTAGTCGTTCTTTCTATAAGTTCAATCGGATTGCTGCCCTCTTGTGGTGGAGAAGAAGTCGCGGATACTGGGCCCAAGTACAATTTTGAGCACGCGGACAGCCTACCAACAGGATATCTAAAAGAACTTGGTATCGTTAAGACGAATATTGAAGTAACAGCTCGGTTATACCAGAAAATGGTTGACAAGGGTTATTCTTTTTCGGAAGGAGCACTTCTTTCAGCAGGTAAGAGCTTCAGTGGATCAGCAAAACAAGCTATGGGTGTTGGAGCAATTGGAAGTGACATCATTTATTGCGCAACATTTGGCCAGAATCAAAGTGCTATTTCCAGAATGGAGGGGCTCTTGAAAACGGCAGGATCTCTAGGAGTTTCTGAAGCGTTCGACAAGAGCATCATGGAGAAGATGGCGAGTGAGGATACGACCATTAATAAATCTGTCTTACTCACTAAAGCATATTTAAAAGCAAAGGATCAACTGTTCTCTGATGAGAGAGCTCAATTGGCCACCTTGATGGTAGTAGGCGGATGGGTTGAAGGTCTCCACATTTGTTCTCAAATGATGAAAGAGGATATTAAGGACAAAGAAGTGAGACTTGGATACTGGGAATTGGTCAACACATTTGATAACATAGATCACATGTGCAAGGTCTTTAAGAGTAACGCTGACATTTCAGGAGTCGAGTCTCAGATTCATGAATTAACTCCACTGATGAACAAGATCAAAAAGAACGAAAAGAAATATAAGCCAGCGGATGTTGCGGCTTTGGCTGATGCAGTTTCTTCCATGCGTGGAAGTATGTATTAATACTTGATTTATTTCTTTAGGAAATTATACATTTGCCGTCCTTTAAAAGGACGGCTTTTTTTGTCTTTTTTTTCGGGGTGTAGCGTAGCCCGGTTATCGCGTCCCGCCTTAGGCGGGAAGGTCGCATTCCTAAAATCGCTGGTGATATGAAAGTGTACATATTGTACAGTAGTTCTTTGAATAGACATTATGTCGGTCACAGTCAGGATATGACTGATCGTTTAAGCAGGCATAATGCAGGAAGAAGTAAGGCAACGAAAAACGGGATTCCTTAGGATGTTGTTTGGAGTTGTGAATGTCCTTCTAGATCGGAAGCCATGAAATTGGAATTGAAGATCAAAGGTCGAGGGATAAAGCGATTTCTTGATGACTTGTCGGAATGAGCCCTTCTTTATTATAATACACCTCGGGGTGTAGCGTAGCCCGGTTATCGCGCCTGCTTTGGGAGCAGGAGGTCGCAGGTTCGAATCCTGCCACCCCGACGAAAGGCCTCTTTGAGGCCTTTTTCATTTTATCCAGGTCCACTAGCTCAACTGGATAGAGCAGCTGCCTTCTAAGCAGCAGGTTTCAGGTTCGAGCCCTGAGTGGATCACTTAATAAAAAGTCCAGCCACTTTGTGCTGGACTTTTTTTGTTTGATCGATCCGAATTTTTGTCACTTGCCACTAGAAAATTGATCTTCGCGCTACATGGAGGCACTACAAGGTTTAATTGAAATCATCATCACGCTCATTCCGGCTGCAGCAGTTGTAGGTGTGGTATACGTCATGCTTAAGCAGTATTTCGACAATCAAGAAAAGAAGCAGCAACAAGAGTGGAATGAAAAACGTCGGAAAGAATACCTGCCGATGCAGATTCAGGCCTATGAGCGATTCATTCTCTACCTCGAGAGAATCCACCCAGAGAGACTCGTTTTCCGAAACAACAAACCAGGTATGAGCGCAAGGCTGCTCCAAGCCGACATGCTGAAAATCATGCGGGAAGAGTTTGATCACAACCTCGCTCAACAGCTATACATTAGTTCAGCAGGGTGGGAGTCGGTGAAAGCCGCTAGGGAAGAAACATTCAAAATACTCAACAAGGCCGCCGAGAATGTCCACAAGGATTCCGACTCAATGGCGTATTCTACCTCTATCCTAGAACTGTGTGGTAAGCTCGATAAGCTACCGACAGAATTGGCGATCGAAATTCTCAAGAAAGAATTTCGAAAAAAACTCAATGGGTAATTGTCTGCCCATTGTGTGACTTATATCATCAAATAAATTTCGATTAAGCGGTACTCTTGGTCCATGCTACGAATTATAAGCATACTCGCAGTTGTGATTATGTCCTTTCCGGGACTTTATAATTTGTCGCTCTATGTCGATTATCAAATCGATATGGACGAATACGTTGAGCGATGTGAAAATCGCGATGTACCCATGATGAATTGTGAGGGAAAATGCTTGCTCGCCAAAAAGATCAAGCAGGCGAATGAAGATGATCGTCCAGAATCTCCTTCATTCTTGACCGAGTTCAGCACATATCTTCAAACCGATGGAATTGAAATGTTGATTCCTAGCTTTTCTCAAATATTGGTTTGGATGGATGATAGCAGCAAGCCGAGACCAGGCCCAAGTGGCGTGTTCCGGCCACCTCTGATGTGATTCCTTTTTAATCAAGGAAAATATGGCGCCCTGTGCGCTTACACATCAAAAAATAATCATGAAACATATTGCAATTCTAGGCTTTGCCGTGGGCCTTTTATCATTAACCGCGTGCAAAAAAGAAGATCCTCAAGTAGTAACATTTGAAGACGTTCTTCTCACTCATATGGATGAGATTGAATCTCAATCAATAGGAGATTACACTTTGTCTATATACTCGAGTAACGAATTAATTGTCGGGTACAATGAACTCAACTTCTTGCTCAAAGACGCCGATGGGGAGTTTGTCACCGACTATACCATGCACGCTCACCCAATGATGGAAATGGGAATGATGATGCATACAACGCCGCACGGGCATACGGAGATGATAGAAGGGGAATATGGTCTTTATATGACTGATTATGTCTTCATCATGCCATCTACAGCAGGAACCTGGTCTCTAGAAGTGACGGTTGAAGTTGACGATGAATCTGTTGTATATGACTTCGTACTCGATGTCATTGAGCCTGAAGAAGCGAGAATGATATCGTTCATGTCAAAAACAGGTTCTGAAGAAAAGTACTTCG
>Ga0008649_10000756_pt1 | contig 27155 bp, 23 predicted proteins | sample SaaInlV_130m_DNA_2_FD_66601 | JGI IMG/M metagenome (GOLD analysis project Ga0008649, IMG submission 66601) | Marine microbial communities from expanding oxygen minimum zones in the Saanich Inlet - SI037_S2LV_130m_DNA | ecosystem: Environmental > Aquatic > Marine > Intertidal zone ... | reverse complement strand
AGCAGTTAATCGGATGTAGTACTGGCACTTGTGATCAGACATCGATGCGATAGCGAATGATTCAGGTACCGACGATGATCCACCATCGTTTATTGCGCCTTTCGCAATTCTCAGCACATCTCCCATAACAGCACTGGCTGTTGGGTTTGGTCCTGCTCCAGGGCCTTGGAACCAAAGTGGTCCAACCAGATCACCTTCGACTTCAACGGTGTTCAATACACCGTTCACCGAAGCCATCGGAACATCAAGTGGAATCAACGCAGGATGCACGCGGGCAAGTAGACCTGAATCCGCATTCGCCTGAGCCACAGCGAGAAGTTTAATGGTGTAACCGAGTTCGCTGGCGTACCGGAAGTCCTTCGTATGAATTTCGCGAATGCCCTCTCGATGAATCACGTCAACCGGGACTTCGGTGTGGAACGCAAGCCGTGCGAGAACAGAAATCTTATACAGCGCATCGAAGCCATCGACATCCGCAGTCGGGTCTGATTCAGCGTAACCTAGCGCCTGTGCTTCTGCGAGCACGTCGTCGAAGTCGGCGCCTTCGTTGGCCATTTTCGTAAGAATGAAATTCGTCGTTCCGTTAATGATTCCGCGGACACTCTGGATCTTGTTCCCCGTAAGATCGTTCATCAGCGGGCCTATGATCGGTATGCCCCCTGCGACGCTCGCTTCGTAGTACAGGCAAACGTTATTTTCAGCCGCAGTGGCGAGCAGTTGGCTCCCGTACTTTGCCATGACTTCTTTGTTCGCGGTGACTACGTGCTGACCAGCCTTAAGGGAACTCGTTATGTAGCTGAACGCCGGATCAACACCACCCATTAATTCAACGACAATTCCAACCTCAGGGTTGGCAATTACGGTTTCGAGATTTGTCGAGATCGTACTGGAATCGATAGTCACATCACGTTTTCGTGAGGGATCTCGAACCACAGCAGCCACTACGTTGAGAGAAAGTGCAGGATCTATCGAACGGTGTCGCTGACTGATGGCATTCGCGACCGCCGAACCGACAACACCAAGACCAAGTAGACCAACGCCCGTTGGCGGGTTGTCCGTCTTTGCTGAATTTGCCATTGACTACTGACCAGCCAGAGCAGCAGCGCCAAACGGAGGTGGAGTCGGAGTAGGAATAATTGCTGAAAGACGAACTTGGGCGTTCACCCAATCGAAGATTGCGCTATCCAAAACCATGTGAAGATCGAAATTACGCTGTTCTTCGTTGAAGAAAATTGTCATGCCCCGAGAAGTCAGCAATTCGAAATTTTCCGGATCCACTTCGCGAGCGTCGTTCACTTCAGCAACTACTAAGTAGGACCACCAGTTGTTCTCTTCGTCGAAACGTGGCGAGCTCGGCGTTCGAATCGGCAATAGCCGTTCTCCATCCCCGTCGAGACCAAACATGAGAGTATCGAGCTCTGGAATAACACCGAAAGGCTTCCAGCCCTGATCACCAAGATTCCGACTGGCGTTCGGGTCGTCAGAATACTGAAGCACTACGCTCTCCATTGTTGCTCCCGCAACTAACGTACGCTCGATCGCTCGACGATCTTCGGAATCATTAGAAAGTCTAATGATTTCGTAGATATGTACTTGAGCTTGAACACGCGGAATTGTGTCGCCTATAACGTCTCGTAGTCGCTCTTTAAACATGCTCTTTCGAATGAAATCTCTGAAAACCTTTTCATCAATACCAATACGGTGGATGAACTGTCGCTTAGCTTCTTCGACATTGTCCTTGTATTCCTGAGACTCTAGTTCTGCGACGGTAACTGCGACAAAACCAAGGATGGAGTTCAGTCGTTCGTCAACATCTTCAGCACTTACCGCAATGCCGTAGCGAGGTGCGAGTTGAAACGCTAACTCGTTTTCCTGCAGTGTCTGCAAAGAGTCGAACAGCGAGTTTCCAATTTCAAACGGAACGCCCAGATTTTCACTCATCCGTTGATTGAAACGAATGAAGTTGACTACGTCTCCACGGCTGTATTCAGTGCCTTCAACTCTGAGAGCGAGCTCACGCGGAGGAAATACGTAGTTCTGAAAATAGGCATAAACCGGAATCGCCAGCAGACCAATCAAAACCACTAGACCAACGATCATAAATGGCCGGGTTCTAACTTGAAATTGATGTTGTTCGTTGACCATTTCGCGGCGGGTTTTACCACCACGGACAGTGATACTACGACGACCAGCTTCGTAGTCGGGTATAGGCCCCCCGGGTACCGGTTTCTGCTCTTCGTTGCGATCTTCAGTTGAGTCTTCTGTGGACATTTTCGGCGCTTGCTACTGCTGCGACCGTGGATCGCTTCAAAAGCAACACCTCCGGCCATACTAACGTTGAATTGCCTGCGAGAAGAGGTTACTTCTCTTCTTCGTCAGAACTATCATCTACGGTTTCTGAAGCCTCTTCAGATGGAACGTCTTCGGTAACCTCATCGGTTTCCTCTGACGATTCCTCAGCAACTTCAGTGGAAACTTCTTCAGCAACCGCTTCGGTTTCCCGCGACGCAGTTTCTTCTGTTGATTCCTCAACGGCTTCAGCTACCACAGTAGCTTCATCAGCCTCGGTGCTAGTTTCTTCTTCAGTCGTTTTTTCTTCGTCTGAAATCTTTCCGCCGGCGGAAACAGTTCCAGTTACACGCAGGTGATCAGGAGCGTAAGGAAGCAGGGCCAAATGACGCGCACGCTTAATAGCGATCGTCAGGTTTCTCTGGCACTTCGCACAGTTGCCAGATTTTTTTCCGGCTTCAATGCGACCACGGTCAGTGATGAATCGCCGGATGCTTGAAACATCTTTGTAGTCAACGGTGCTCTCTTTGCAGTAGCACTGGCGTCGACGTCGGGCTCCGCCGCGGCGGAATGGTGGGCGACCTGCGGCATCTTGAGTTGTTCGGGGGGGTGTCATTTTTTACCTCGCGGAAAGGACAGCAGAACTATTCGACAACTTGCCAAACTTGTCCTGCACGGAAACTGCTACCAGGGCAGTTCCTCCACGTCTTCTGATGGGTTATTTGCAGCAGTAGCTTGTTGAGCCGGAGACCCAGGTGACTCTGCTGAATAAGATTGGGCTTGCGGCGGTGGGCCACTTCCCGTTGATTCACCGCCAGGAGAATCAAGGAAAACGACCTTGAAAGCTCTAACTTCTAGCGATGTACGGGCCTCACCCGAACTGCTTGTATACTGACGTGTCGATAACCGACCATCAACAAACACTCGGCGACCCTTTGCCAAATACTGGTTTACCGATTCTGCCTGACGCTCCCAAGCCGTAACTCGGAACCATTCGGTTTCTTCGGTCCATTCACCTTTTTCGTCACGCCTGTTGTTGTTCACAGCAAGGCTGAAACTTGTAACTGGAGTGCCACTTGGCGTGTAACGCATCTCAGGATCGTTACCTGCCCGGCCAATAAGAAGTATCTGGTTAAGACTCAATTGAAATCCATCCGTACTAGCTAAAAGCCAGACTCTACTCAGCTTCTTCGGTAACAACGGCCGGCTTGATCTCATCGCGAACGAGGAGATGGCGGATGATCGACTGATCGGCGCCAATCGCTCGTTCGAGCTCAGGAGCCTTGGTAGCATCGATTTCGAAGTTCGCCTGAAGGTAGTAACCCGCGGTGTTCTTCAGAATTGGGTAAGCCAATGTGCGCTTGCCCCATACGTCAGTGCCTGAAACTTCACCGCCGACACCGGCTACAAGTGAAGTGATTTTTTCTACGGATTCGGTACCCTGCTCTTTGTCAGCTTCGCTACCTAGAATCCAAACTAATTCGTACTTTCTCAACGATCCACCGTGTTCTTTATAATTTTGAGCCAAACACGTTCAGTCTATCACGCGATTACGTCTCGTCAGCCACAATTTTTGCAGTAGCTGACGCTAGTTCCAAGCTAAGTGTCACTTTTCGACCATAAAACCACTAGGAATCGAGACCCGGGACTGGGAATTTCGATGCAAACTTGGCGACTTCGCCACCAAGCTTCGCAAGTGCAGATTCATTGTCGTGAGCCTTAACTGCTTCGAGAATGTAACCCGCAACGTGTTCCATATCAGTCACATTCATCTCACGTGAGGTAAGTGCTGGAGTACCGATTCGGATACCAGATGTGACCATCGGCGACTCAGGATCGAATGGAATGGTATTTTTGTTTACCACTAACCCAGCAGTAATCAGAGCTGCTTCTGCATTCTTACCTGTAAGGCCAATCGACCGAGTGTCGACGAGCATCATGTGGTTCTCTGATCCGCCCGCGACGATTCTCAGTCCACCAGCAGCAAGCCCGCTGGCTAGTGCCTTCGAATTCTGAACGACCTGATTTGCGTAGTCCTTGAATTCAGGTTGCATGGCCTCTTTAAACGCAACTGCCTTACCGGCGATTGCGTGTTCCATTGGGCCGCCCTGCATATTTGGAAATACTGCGGAGTTATACTTGCGGCGAAGCGACTTTTTAGTGAGAGCCATTGCGCCACGAGGGCCCCGAAGGGTTTTGTGGGTCGTGCTCGTTACGATGTCGGCATATTGAACAGGCGACGGGTGAGCACCACCGGCGATGAGACCAGCAATGTGGGCCATGTCGACCAACAGGTAGGCACCGACTGAATCGGCAATTTCACGGAAGCGTTTGAAGTCGATGGTCATCGGATATGCGGTGTAACCGGCGATGATGATCTTTGGCTGAAACTCTTGCGCCTGTTTTTCGACAGCGTCGTAATTGAGTGCTTCAGTGTCGGGATCAACTCCATAGTGGCCGAATTCGTATAGCTTGCCCGAGAAATTCACAGGCGATCCGTGAGTAAGGTGACCACCGTGGTCGAGCGACATTGCCATCACTTTGTCGCCAGGATCAGCGAGAGTGAAGAATGCTGCCATGTTGGCCTGCGAACCAGAGTGAGGCTGAACGTTGGCGTGATCGGCTCCGAATAGATCTTTTGCGCGATCAATCGCAAGCTGCTCGCTAATATCGACGTTTTCACATCCAGCGTAGTAGCGTCGCCCCGGGTACCCCTCGGCGTACTTGTTTGTGAGAACAGAACCGCCAGTTTCTAGAACGGCAGCACTGGTGTAGTTCTCAGATGCGATCATCACCAGTTGATCACGCTGACGTCGCTGTTCATTTTCTATTACTTTCGCGATTTCAGGATCAAAAGTGGAAATTGCCGACATGGGATCTCCGATATAGGGTTCCAGCGCACTTTTCAGGGCGTGGATACTGTTGCTTTGCTAGCAAATATTTGTTGAATTTAATTTTGAAATTCAAATGCAGATTTTAAGTCTATAGCTGGCACCAAAAATTCGCCGCTCTTCCTTCAATAATCACTAATATTTCGTTAGCACTCGTTATGATGTGTTGCCTTACGCCCAAGATTTGATGCGCTTCCCCTGCTGAGGACAATCTATGACCTACCCCTTTTCGATGCCAAACCAGGTGACGAATTTCGATGCTATCGACTACGTCCCAAAACGGGCAATGGTAATTTTCGCCCACCCTGACGATGCTGAAATTGGTGCAGGCGCAACAGCCGCGCTTTGGGCGGCTAAGGGTTGCGAGATTACGTATGTTCAGTGCACAACGGGTAGTAGCGGAAGCAACGATACGGAGATGACTTCGGAGCGCATAGTTGCGATACGATCTGTCGAACAGCGCGCTGCTGCGGATGCAATTGGCGTTAGCGACATCGTTGTTTTAGATCACCCAGACGGCGAACTTGAAGCCGGCCGCGTGTTTTTAGGTGAAGTCGTTCACGCATTACGCAAGTATCGACCCGAAGTCGTGTTCACCCACGATCAGCACAGAATTCACCGCTTCCAGCACCGTGACCACCGAAATGTTGGTATTACGGTTCAGGACGCGGTGTATCCATATGCTCGAGATCATCTGCACTTCCCCGAGCAGCTCGTCGATGGCATCAAACCGTATAAAGTGAAGCACATATTCTTCTGGGGTACTGACATCCCCGATGTGATCGTCGATGTGTCTGATTCTGTCGATACAAAAATCAACGCACTTTCCAAACATGAAAGCCAGCTGCCAGGACTATCGTTCGGTTCAGATATGGATCTCCGAGTGCGCGCTCGACACTCTGATGCTGCCAAAGGCTACGGCTTCAAATATGGCGAATCGTTTCGACGCCTCACCGCCCGTACTTAATTGAGACTGTAACTGAATGCCACGAGTCGACTTACACACACATATCCTATCCGGCCTAGATGATGGCCCTGTAACCGTAGAAGAAAGCCTAGCGATGGCTCGCTTAGCAGCGAGTGATGGCACCGATATCATCGTGGCTACGCCTCACTACCGGGATGTGGAGCTTGAACATCATTCGTCTCCTATCGTTAGCGAATTAGCCGATACACTGAATGCCGCACTCCGAAGCGACACTCTTCGAGAGAGCACCCCTCCAGTACGAATACTCACTGGGATGACCCATCGACTTGATATGTCGCTCCCAGATTTAGTTGACTCTGAATCAGCGATCACATTGAATAGAACACGGTTTCTACTAGTCGAGCCGCCTTTTAGCCGACTTCCTTCTTATGTGGAAGAAGTTATCGGACGCCTTCTGACTCAGCGGCTCGTGCCTGTAATTGCTCATCCTGAGCGAAATATTTTATTTCAGCAAAACCCGAACCGACTGCAACATTTGGTCGATGATGGCGTGATTGTTCAGGTAGCTTCAGGCAGTCTGACCGGCCAGAATGGCGACAACGCTCGGCGAGCCGCAGAACTTTACATAAGGCGTGGTTTGGCACACGTGGTTTCATCTGAAATGCACAGCGAACGGGCGTCACGGCCACCACAATTGAGCGAGGCGTTTGAGAAAGTTGTCGATCTGGTTGGTTATCCAGAAGCGATCGATATTTTCGAGACTAATCCTGACATGATCCTTCAGGGTCGAACACCTCAACGCGAACGTGTTGCACAATCTCTCTTTAAACGAAGCTGGATGCGGAAGCCAACGATTGAAATGAGTAATCGAATAGCCGAACGAACACGGCAATCGTGGAAACGAACATTCCGTAGGGCTATGCGGCGGACAACCCGCGGATAAGTCGCACGAAGCCTGTGATTAACGGTTCAAGGAATCGGCGCAGGTAAGTTGTAAACACGTAGATCGCTATTCCAACTACTGCACCACCAATGATGTCGGTCGGGTAGAAAACCCCGGCGTACATGCGTGAGAATCCAAATAAAGCCGCTGCCGCAGACAGCCATAATCCGAACTTTCGGTTGATAGTCCAAGCTGCAGTAGCTACGGCGAATCCCACAGCGACGGGGTTTGCAGGAAATGAAGGATCAGTTGGCGGATAGAACAACAGGGTCAATTGATCGCCGTGCTCCACGAATGGCCTTGGTCGTTCGATGATGATATTGAAGAGCCAGACGACAATGTTGGCGATTGAGAGAGCGCTGATACCCATGAGTGTGGTTAGCTGATATCTGATCCGCTGTGCAGGATTATTGCCAGAGAACCAAAGACCAAGCATACTCAGCGAGAACACTAGTGGCATCATGTAGTCGCTCGCAGCGATTCGCATGAGGTTGTCGAATGCGGCTATATTGCCAGACAATCCGTTCAGCCAAATCACGATATCTGCGTCGATGGATGTCATTTCGATGACCTACCCAAAATCGACTTAATCAAATTCCACGAATCGGCTTCACTAACGCCATTTCGCCAAAGCTCACCGATATCAGCGCGGAAATTTCGCCAAGATTCAGGCTGAATAGATAAGTACGAACGATCGGTGAGCCCTGCAAGGCCGTCGGTCATTTCTGAATCTTGATCGCCGCTAGAATTACGTTGAGCACGGCTCAGAAATTCTATGGTCAGTGTTCCTACAATGGCAGAAACTACAAATGCTGCGACCGCAGCGAGAGAGAACCAACCTGTCTGCTTAACACCGTCGAGCCCACCATGGATATCGTTGACGTTACGAGCACCGGCAAGTTCATCCCAGCTGGCTTTGCCCCAGTCACGAGTCAAGGAGTCGGCCTCCACACTGCCCGCAGCCCACGGACCGTCAATCCAGAGAGGTTGCATGAAGAAAATTACGATTGCGCTGACTATCAGTACTATGCCGAACCAGCGAGTCGTAATGGCGTAAGGAGTCAGCCAAAGACCGCGCGTTCCGGCATTTGAAACGGCTATCTGAATGGCGCCAAGGCTCGTGAGAAATGCGAACAGAAAGTAATGACCCGCAAACAAATCACGTACCACTCCCGGGTCGGTATTCAACCAGCCATCCCTTACCTATCTTGAGCTCTGAAATTTGCGTATCTTCAACAATTCAAACAGCATTGATTGTTCAAACACCAGACGTAATTGCCATTTACCTACCCGCCCGCTTTTCCGCTTGACGGGGTGACCATCGTGCACCAATCAGCGTAGTTTGGCTGATCCCCGACTACCGTCTTGAAGTACAAATCCTGAAGCTTCTTGGTGATATGTCCGGTCTCGCCAGTTCCGATATTGCGATTATCTAACTCCCCAACCGAAGTTAGGTGAGCAGCGGTACCAGTGAGGAACACTTCATCAGCAAGGTATAGCTCGGATCGGTGAATATGTCGCTGAACGACTTCTAGACCAAGTTCGTCTTTCGCAAGTTGGATAACAGAGTCGCGAGTGATTCCCAATAGGCAGTTATCAGTCTCAGAAGGGGTATTGATAACGCCATCACGAATCATGAACAGGTTTTCGCCCGAACCTTCAGACACTGAACCATCCTGATTCAGCAAAATCGCTTCATCAAATCCGGCGGCGAGTGCTTCAGTCTTAGCGAGAATACTCGTTGTATACAGACCCGAAATCTTCACCCCAGTTGGCATTGAAGAGTCCATTGGACGTCGCCATGATGATGTCTGGCATTTCAGCGGACGGCTGTTATCGATGTAGTCTCCAAAGGGCTGGATTACCAGCATGAACTCGTCTGCAACAGTGTTCAGATTGAGGTTGGCAACCAGCTGCTCACCCTTGAACGCGAGAGGCCTGATGTAAACATCTTCGGCGAACCCGTTCTTCTCAAGAAGGTCGATTGTAATTTTACACAGATCGGCGACCGAGTAAGGAAGATTGATCCGCAAGATCTTGCAACCGCGCAGAAGCCGTTCGTAGTGTTCCTCTAATCGGAAGATTGCTACTTTGCCGAGTCGTTCGTTCCAGTTTCCTCGAATTCCTTCGAAGACAGCTGTTCCGTAGTGCAGAGCGTGAGTTTTGACGCCTACTGTAGCGTCCTCTTCGGGAACTTGCTTCCCGCCGAGGAATGCCCAGATCTGTTGCGTCATAATTCTTCTCCTAAATATGCAATAACGCCCGCAACTTCTGCGCCCAAATCTAGGCAAATAGCAGAAAGCGCGGGCGTGTCAGCTCAAATAAGTAACTGCACTCTCAAAGGCAGCTCGTCAAAGCAACCAGCCGCCAATTATACGAACGCTTGGGCAGGCAACAAGACCAATTTGCGCACCAAAGCACAATTTAGCCTCGAAGCTGACCCTTGTGGTCGTTATTTAGTGCGCCGCGATTGTTCGTTCGGCGATGTAATCAAAATTGATATCTTCGCCCAAACCTGGAAGCATCGGCATCTCGATATAACCGTCGTTATCCATTGCGTCGACAATGCTGTTCAGGTGGTTCGGAACTTCATCGTGATCGATGAACGGGTGAAGCAATCCTCGCTCGTACCAAGTGGTGTTCATAATTCCACCGATTACTGCGAGGTTTCCAGCTCCACCACCGTGAATTTCACAATCCATGTTGAACGACTCAGCCAGATGAGCACACTTCATGCTCGGACCGATGCCTCCAACGTCGGCAACTCCTACTCGAACAATGTCGCATGCCTTGCTTGCAATCCACTCAGCACGAGTGTGGTGCTTTCCGTAAGCGTATTCAGGACCAATCACCGGAATCTCCAATTGGTCAGCGAGCCAACGATAAGACTCCGTCGAATGCTCATCCATTGGCTCTTCATACCAGTGGTAGCCGAGATGTTGAATTCCTTTACCCAACCGTAAAGCCTCCATTCTCGAGTACCAGTGGTTCGCATCAAGCATCAAGGGAAAATCAGGTCCGACAGCTTCTCGAACAGCAGCACATGCTTTGATGTCCATGTCGACACTAGGAGCCCACGTTACTGGAGGCATCCACGTGTGGAGCTTGATAGCCTTGTAACCGCGGTTGACCATCCACTCGGCGAAATTTGCGTAGTCCTCAGGAGTGGCGAGTCCACCCTCCATCTCATCACCACACATGGTCGATCCGTAGGCGAGAACCTTGTCCCGGTATCCGCCCAGCATCTTCCAAACAGGTGTGTTTGATGCACGACCTGCCAGATCCCATAATGCCATTTCGGCAACTGCCATCGAACGGTCGGTAAGATTGGCTCCGCTTCCGCGCTGCCACTTGGCAAGGTTGATCCAGAGCTTTTCACGATCCCGCGGGTCTTCGCCCATGAAGACTTTTTTGAAGAAGTTCTCAACGATGTACGGGCGAAGCGCTTCTGGCGAACCGAACGAATAGCCAGAGTTACCTTCATCGTCGATAATAGTCAATAACGCTTCAGTCGTGTCGTGTTCAGGACCCGGGTGAGTATGACCGTCGGTGTCATTTACCTTCTTAGAAGTCGATTTGAACGTGGTGACTTCAATTTTCTCGATTTTCATTTTTAGAGTGCGCTACTTTCAAATGGGATAGCTGCCGAGGCTGGTTATTGCAACGTTACGGCGATCGCATGGCTGGGCATATCGGCTCACGAAATTGGCAAGCATTCTAAGCTGATCGCCGCTGGCATGCCTCAAATTACGGTGTTTTTGTCGGTTAATTGCCGATCATTACAGTTTGAGAGTCGAAATCATGTGCCATACACTCGACTCATGCCACCACCTGCCTGATTAAGTCCTGACGACTGCCAGAACAACCCAAAGATATGTCAATAGAATGGTTCTGACCAACTGACAGTCGACGGTACAACTCGCAGCGATGTGACTCAGATCGTCCCAAGTTTGGGTGTTATCGCAGTCACAGTTGTAGTCACTCGATGGTTGAGTCGGCATTCTGAACGACCGAGCGTTGAAATTCTTATTCCCTCACCTGCCCCCGTCACATTCCAGGTGACTGGGGCAGTCGTTCGCCTGATGTGTATTCTCTCGATGGTGAGCAAAGAATCGATGACGCTATCGACGCCGCCGGTGGGTTCACCGACGACGCCAATGTTGACTGGATGAATGGGGCATTACGAGTAGGAGACGGTGCGAAAGTCGTCGTTCCCTCGTTTAGCACCAGCTAGCACGGGCGATGGAAGCACTGGAACTACAAAAGGCGATGCCTCCGATGTTGATACCAGTGGTTCTAATGACTCGATAGCACCGATGGCCAACGGCTGTGGGTCGTTTCCCCCCATTAGCTCCACGCGACCGTGACAGGATCTGGGATGCCATCCCAGCGGCTCGGGCCTTGCGCCCGCATTACCGCGATTCGTTTTACGACTTCCGGATTACCGAGTCCGTGCAACGGCTTACCAGTCAATATGTTCACAGCGTTCTCGCCCCAGCGCGTAGCACCGGCAATTCCGCTGATGTCGGAAGTGCCCGCAATGTGCGGAGTTATCGTCAGATTATCGAGCTTCAGAAGCGGACTCTCGGCGTCGAGAGGCTCGATTTGCGTTACGTCGATTCCTGCGGCGTAAATCACGCCCGTTTCCAGTGCTTCCTGAAGTCCAGCTTCATCGACAATCGGACCACGTGCGCAGTTGATAAAAACGCCAGTTGGCTTCATCTTGTTGAATGCGTCGATGTTGAATATTTCGTTCGTCTCATCGGTCGCTGGGGAGTGAACAGTGAGGTAGTCCGACTCGGCGAGAAGCGTGTCGAAATCAACCATCTCTACGCCAACCAAATCGGCGGCGGTCTGAGGAACGTACGGATCGTAAGCGATGATTTTTGAAGGCCCGAATCCACGCACCCGATTAGCAAATCCCTTGCCGATGCTACCGAGTCCGAATATGCCCACGGTGTTACCCGCGATTCGCCGTAGCTGACCACGCAATGCATCGACTTCGGCTGGTCGATCTGACCATGCTCCTGCCTTCAAAACAGCGTTCTGTTCAGGAATTTTTCGAGTAATCGAAAGCAGCATAGCCATTGCGTGATCGGCTACTTCAGATGTGTTGATTCCAGGAGTGTTCGTAGCGCAGATTCCAAGCTCGGTCGCGGTTGCGAGATCGATCGAATCGACTCCAACTCCGGATCTTCCAACCATCTTGAGATCTGGCAAAGCCTCCATCACTTTGCGAGTGGTGTGCGGAACCGTGCCTACCAGCAGAACGTCGGCATCCTTCGCCGCTGTAATCACCTCGTTCTCGGTTCGAGCAGGAACGTACTCTACATCTATACCGGCATTTTCGATGACGTCGGTTGTCAGCTTGCTCGGGGGGCGGTTGTAGATGGTGATAACGACCTTGAATGCCATTCTGTTTCTCCGATTTTCTTGTGTAGGTGGCGTTGCTGTTCACGTGGATTCTCGGGCAGAAGCTTACTCTATTTCTACTTGGTGGCGGTATTGAAGATCGGTAAAATCTGGCACACAATGCGGCAATCTAAATACAACTCATCAGTACTGGAACTTCCGACGTGACTCTCGACTCTCTTCCGCTCATCGAGCCTGGCCGACTTAGGCTCAACATTCAGGTGCCGATGAGAGACGGAGTAAATCTTTCAGCCGATATTTGGTTACCACCAACTTCGCTTGGAGTGGGGCCTTGGCCGGTGCTATTACTGCGTACTATCTACGACAATCAGGAAGCTCGTTACATAGAGTGGGCTCGTCAGTTCACTGCACGCGGTTACGCTGTCGTGATGCAAGATTGCAGAGGCCGTGGCGATTCTGATGGTGATTGGGAACCGTACGTTTGCGAACTGTACGATGGCTTCGACACTCACGAATGGATCGGTGAACAAAACTGGTGCGATGGCAACATCGGAACGTTCGGTCTTTCCTATCCCGGCTTCACGCAAACCCTGCCAGCTACGTTGCGATCAAAGTACTTAAAAGCCGTCGCACCGATTGCTTCACAACAGGACAACTACGGCCACCATCGAGTAAACGGTGTCATTCACCACAACGTGAGCTTCGCTTTCCTCAACATGCTAGGTCGATCGATGCAGTACGAATCACTAAAGCACTTCGATCAGGACACCTTGTTCTTCGCCTTGCCACTCGACACTGCAATGGAGGAAGTTTCGACTGCACACCCGTATTACGCCGGAATAATCGCTCACGAGCAATACGATGAGTGGTGGTCGAGCTACAGCTTGCGCGACAAGTACGACCAAGTTGATATTCCTTCGTACTTCATCACTGGATGGTTCGACTCGCTTTCGAACGAAAACTTCAAGCTATTCAATGGCTGGAGGAAGAACGCTCGGTCTGAAGACGCCCGCAAAAAAACCAAGTTATTGGTCGGACCCTGGAGCCACCAGATAGCCCCATGGGGCCGAGTACCTATGGGTGAAAATGGTGAGTATGCTGATCGAACTTTCGGCAAGCAGGCGCTTTCTGATGTGATCGAAATACACATGCATTGGTACGACCAGCAGCTAAAGGGCATCGATACAGGAATAGACGACGAAGCTCCGATTCGGCTGTTCGTTATGGGCGCGAACGAGTGGCACGACGAATACGAATGGCCACTGGCTCGAACTGAGTGGACGAAGTACTACTTGCATTCTTATGGAGATGCTGAATCAGACGGAGGATTGCTTTCAGTCGAAGCTCCGTCAACAGAAGAACCCGTCGATCGATTCACCTATGAGCCCAGCAACCCTGTAGCTTCGCTTGGTTCGCAGTACCAGACGTTCGATTTCTGCGGCCCGCACGATCGTTCTAAATTACAACAACGTGACGATGTCTTGACGTTCACAACCGCGCCGTTGGCGGAAGATACCGAAGTGACTGGTCCGATCAGAGCGACCATCTGGGCATCTTCGGACGCAATAGATACCGACTTCACTGCGGCACTCACCGATGTTGAACCAGACGGGAAAGCGATTGCGCTTTGCGAAGGCATTGTCCGTGCACGTTTCAGAAACGGAACAGACAATCCAGAAATGATAACACCCGGTGATATTTACGAATTCGGGATCGACATGTGGAACACTTCCAACATGTTCAAGAAGGGACATTCGATACGAGTCGAAATTTCCAGCTCGAACTTCCCTCGCTACAACCGCAACCTCAACACTGGAAACCCGATAGCCACCGACACCGAAATACGAACCGCCAATCAAACGCTCTACCACGGGGTGGAAAATCCGTCTCACCTGACGCTGCCGATCATTCCGAGGTGATGTAACACACTGTCATAATGACAACACCACAACCACGGGCACCCGGTCCAAGTTCGCAAGGCGCCTACCGGGGCGGCAAAGTTCGCAACGCCAAAGCGATCAACACGGCGGAATCGGTCGTGGAATGGGCGATGCGCCTAATTCACGGATGAAGATGATCTACATGTGGGTCGGTATCGAACTACTCATCTTGTTTTGTTCATGATTTTCGGCATCACCGATTAAAGAACCGTAAAGACGTCGGGGGACTCCTTCGATCGTCAGAACTCCGACCTAAAATCAGTGACGCGCCACGCCTGAGCGAATAAACTCGCTCAGAAATGACTTCTCACGACCAATCTTCTTCCCAACCTTTGTACGGCGTCCACACCATTCGCGATGTGATGATGCCAATGCGTGACGGCATTAATCTCGCCACAGATATTTTTCTTCCATGTCACGGTGACGGTCGAGTAGTCGACGCCAGCGAGCAAGTGCCTGCACTCCTCGTTCGGACCTCGTACGACAAGACGGCTCCCGAGTGGGACGATGTGATTCCGTATTACGTGCGGCGTGGCTACGCATTCGTCGTTCAAGATCTACGATCTCGTTTCCGCTCTGAGGGCGACGGTCACTACTACCACACAGTGAATCCGTGGGAGGGCGACGACGGGTACGACACTGTCGAGTGGCTCGCCGAGCAAGATTGGTGCTCCGGCAAGATTGGAACTTTGGGGTCTTCTCACCGAGCTATCACTCAAACCCAGCTGGCACTTCGCAAACCTCCTCACCTCGCCGCTATGTGGGTTGAAGCGGGTCCGACTGACATCTACCGACATGAGGCTCGCGAAGGCGGAGCCATGTCGCTGCAGATGTTCGGCGCTGCACATCTACACGCCCTAGATAGCCACGAAGTTGGCGACGATCCCGAGAAAGCCAGGATCATCTTAGACGCCATGCGCGACATGCCCAAGTGGCTACAAAAATTTCCGCTAAAGCCGGGAGAGACAGCTCTGCGAGTCGCCCCTGATCTCGAAAAGACTGTTTTCGACTACTACTACCGGGGTGAGTACGACGAGTGGTGGTCGCAAGAATCGGCTAATCAGGAGCCGTTACTCGAAGCTGGTGAACACGCCGATGTAGCCGTGACTGTTTCGTGCGGATGGTACGATAATTTTGTCGGTGCTACGGCAAATTATTTCAAAACGTTGAACCACCAAAACGAGTCACCGACACGACTTGTTCTCGGAGCTTGGTGACACGGCGGCACACGGTCCACTGGTCAGTGGCATGGAGATACGGACACAGGTGCAGATAGCGTTTGGGGTTCGGAGATTTACAATCCGGAGAGGCTGAAGTTTTTCGATGAGCACTTGAAGGGAATGGAAGCGAGAGAGAACGATCCGCCCGTGCGGATTTATGTTATGGGTACTGGCGATGGCAAGAAAACCCCTGAGGGTCACTTGAATCATGGCGGTTACTGGCGTGACGAGAACGAATGGCCGCTCGAACGAGCTCAGTTCCAAACGCTCTATCTGCATGATGATGGATCGCTCGATTCGTTCGAGGCGATGGAGGACGATAGCTCAGTAACGTACACGTATAATCCAGAAAAGCCGGTGCCAACGGTTGGTGGTCAGCTGGTCGGCATGTTCAAGATCAAATCACCTGAAGACGGTGGTCCCGCAGTCGACGATGTTCCAGAATTTCTCGATCAGTGGACACTCGCTCGCAATAATCTAACCGAAGTAATCGCTGCTGGTGGGTTCCATCAAAAGGAAGGTCCCGAATGGATCGGTGCCGAGGAGCCGTATCAGCTACTGAAAGATCGTTCAGACGTTTTAGCGTTCGAAACTGATCCACTGGAAGACGATACGGAAGTCACCGGCGAAGTGATGATAAAGCTGTGGGTGTCGTCGACCGCGAGCGATACTGATTTCACGGTGAAGCTAATCGACGTTTACCCGATGAGCGATGACTATCCCGAGGGCTATCACCTGAACCTGTCTGACACGATTTTGCGGGCTCGCTACCGCAATTCGTGGACCGATCCTGAAATGATGACCCCGGGCGAGCCAGCCGAAGTTTCGATCACCCTTTGGCCGACGTCGAGTGTGTTCAAGAAGGGACATCGCATTCGACTGGATATTTCGAGTTCAAACTTTCCTCGATTCGACGTAAACCCGAACACGGGCGAGCCGGTTGGGCGTCATACCCATATGCTCAAAGCTGATAACACGATTCACACCGGTGCTGATCACCCATCGAGGATAGTGCTGCCGATTATTCCCGCTGTGGAGTAGGCATGTCATACCTATTTTCAAGAGAGGGCAGTCAGGACGCGTGCGGGTGGCTCGGATAGTACTTCAGATTGAGTTGTAACCGCCAATCGACATCACTAATTGAGTTGGTAAATTCCGTAGCCAGTCTTAGCATTATTAGCGGAAATTGTAAGGAGCAAGTAATCCCCGGTATCATCACCGATCGCGCTTGATACTCCGCTCGGGGATTTGATCGATGTTTCACTGACGAGATATCGGTGGTGATACTCCTCCCTGAGTCGATAGTTCACGAAGTAGATTTCGCTGGAACTACCCTCAACTGAGACAACCCACACTAGTGCATGCTCAACTAAACTAGGAAAATGTTATTCTATTGGGAGCATATTCATCCGGTCAGCCCTCATTAATCCATGACACCAGATCCGCAAAAAAAACCTTCGTTCTTCAGCTTCCCGCACCCTATGAACTCGAGCGTCGCTCGCGTCGTAGCAGCGGGAGTTGTAATCATGGCTGTAGCCACGATTCTTCTCGACCAGCCATGGATCACTCTCGTGCTGTCATTTGGATTCATCGCTCGTGTTACAACCGGCCCACGAGTCAGCCCTTTAGCTATTCTCGCTTCTAAGGCGATCGTTCCAAAACTAGGATTACCATATCGGCCAGTTGCCGGACCACCGAAGCAGTTCGCTGCGGCTATCGGAATTGCATTTAGCGTTTCGGCGGCTATTCTTTCACTAGGATTCGGATTAAACGGAATTGCCTACATCGTTTTGGGTGGGTTGGTTTTCGCTGCCGGACTTGAAGCAGTATTTGGATTCTGCCTCGGTTGCCAGATTTTCGGCATTCTGATGAAATTTGGAGTCATTCCCCAAAGTGTCTGTGACGAGTGTGCCGATTTCGCCAACCGTGCGAAGCGCATGGCAGCCAGCGGACTCCGTCCCGACGGAACACCTTTTCTCGACTAACGTTCAGCGACGAACACTCTAAATTAAATATAAAAATACCTGACCGAATTCGGTCAGGTATTTTTATATTTAATTTTCGAAGCTCAATGACTAAGCAACACTTTATCATTGCGAAGAAGAATGACATGTAATTGAACAACCGATGAGAATCTTGGCAAAAGTAAGTTGGCGGTTGATTCGCTAATAGCGTTACACAGCGTTACTGATTGCCCCGATGCCTCAGGGCAGGCTCCTCACAATGACAACCATGCTCTCCGCAGACTACGCCTCGCCACGAGATTTGTACTCTTCGAAGAGCTTCCAAGTATTGTCGTTAAACGGATAGTACCTGCCGGGTGAACCGGGATTCTTACGAAGTTCCTTCTTGATTACCTGTTCAACCTCTTCACGTTCGGCAGCAATCTCCAAAACGCGCTCTGCCATCGCAGCAGGAACAACTACGACACCATCGTCATCACCCACGATAGCGTCGCCGGGGCGAACCACTACTCCACCGCACTCAATTACATCGTTAACACCCCACGGCTGCATCACTGCTGGTCCCTGCTTGGCAGTGGATGAATGAGCAAATACTGAGAATCCGTAGTCCTTCAACTCGGCTGTATCGCGTACTGAACCGTCAGTAACCAACCCGCCGACCTTCAACTGAGCCAAGCGGTAGAACTTGATGTCGCCACCAACCGATTCCCAAGGACCGACCGATGAAGCGACGAGCACTTCGTTGGGTCCACAAAGTTCAAACGCAACATACTCAGGAGAATCCTCAGCTTTTGGTTTGTCCTTAAGGACGTCGGGGCGGTGTGGTACGAACCGAAGAGTGACCGCCCTACCGACCATCTTCTGCCCAGGAAATATAGGACGTGCGCCATGAATCATCGCCTGCGGCCAACCGTCGACCCAAAGTCCATCAATCAGTGTTTGGGTGGGAAGTTCGCCTAATTTGGCGAGCATCTCATCTGAAATTGCGGGTGCGGAAGTCACTATCTTCTCCAATATCTACACATAACTACGTCAGGACAAAATACGGCTAGGAGCCTTGTTTGAATTTATCGAGCACTGTTACCAATGCTGCACTGGCGGGCACAGGAATATTCGCTTCACGACCGATCCGGACAACTGCGCCAAGAATGTCATCGAGTTCTAACGGTTTACCATTATTGAGATCGTACTGAAGTGAGGCTTGCGTTTCCTCAGCTTCACCGATTGCATCATTCATCTTCAATTCAACACATCGTGGTGGAAACGTAACGCCTTGCGACTGACCAACGGCGACAATCTCTTCCATAACCGTTCGAACAGTGTGCTCGCCGTGCGGGCTTGAAAGAACCTCGACGAACGAGGCCCGAGAAGCTGCCATGACAGATCCGATCGATCCTACGCTCACCATTTTGGTCCACAAGGTGTCAATGATGTTGCTACTGACCGCTACCTGCATGCCGTCTCGGTCGAACAACTTACGAACGGCTTCAGTGCGTTCGGTCGTCGAACCGTCTTCTTCCCCGAACTCGATCATCGCGGTCGAGCCGCTCTGGTGTATGTGACCTGGCCCAGCGATTCCAGTCTCGATGTATGTAGCACCCTGAAGCACGTGCTTGCCACCGAACGCCTCGCTTAGAATTTGGCCAGACGTCGCACCATTTTGAATCGTGAGAATAATCGTATCTTTACCGACCATGCCATTCATCGTAGGAAACGATTCTGCGTTCGAGTAAAGCTTGATGCAATGAAGAATCAAGTCGACTTCGCCAAAAGTCGATGGATCATCAGTAACCGGAACCTTCACATTGAAATTGCCCCAGTGACTATCGACTTGCAGTCCGTTTTTGGCGATTGCGTCGCCGTGAGCACCACGGGCGATCAAAACAACATCTTCGCCCTGATTGGCGAGAAGTCCACCGAAATATCCACCGACTGCTCCCGCACCCATTACTGCTATCCGCATTGCCAGTACCTAACCCGTTTCATTCGTATCTGTAACCGCAAACTAAATTCGCCGACAACGATATCGGATTACAGACTAGATTGGCTTGAAAATATGCAGGGACTTGCTCTATAACCTACTAACTCCATTTCAATAAATTTGCCTTTTTGACTGATTTTAATTTGTTTAAGGAATTGAAACAAACCACTGGTAAAATTGTTGGTCGAGTCAACAAAGGAACCATAAATTTGTCAGAAAATACTCTCGTTCGATCTAGTGCCCGCTCTCTCTCAGAACAGCGACCGGTAAAGATCACTCCCGGTTACGTACCCGATGCTGAAGGTTCAGCGCTAATCGAAACCGGAAATACCGTGGTGATGTGCGCAGCTACTGTAGAAACTAGAGTTCCGCCTTGGATGCGCGGCAAAGGAACCGGATGGGTAACCGCCGAGTACTCGATGCTTCCTCGCTCGACTCGTGAGCGTGTACGCCGCGAACGCTCGAAAGTTGGCGGACGGACACAGGAAATCCAGCGTCTTATCGGACGAGCCTTGCGATCGGTAACCGATCTTTCAGCTCTTGGCGAAATTTCGATAATGCTCGACTGCGATGTACTCCGCGCTGACGGTGGAACACGAACTGCTTCGATCACCGGAGCCTACGTTGCCCTTCACCAGGCGCTAAAAGAACTACATGAAGCAGGAACGATAGAAACGATTCCACTGAAAGACCAGATCGCAGCCATTAGCGTCGGCATCGTCGACGGTGCCGCCGTTCTCGATCTCGACTACAACGAAGACTCCTCAGCTGATGTCGACATGAACGTCGTTATGACTGGCGCAGGCGAATTCGTCGAGCTACAGGGCACTGGCGAAGAAGCGACGTTTAGTCGATCGCAGTTAGACGAAATGCTCGTACTCGGTGAAGTAGGAATCAAAAACCTACTCGAAGCACAACGCACAGCCCTCGGTCTCTAAAAATATTTGACGCCGTCCGAATTTTCGATGGCACAGCCTTGCAAGCAGAAGAAACAAAAGAATTACATGGCGAAAATCACTTCAGTTCTCGGACACGAAATTCTAGACTCGCGTGGCAACCCAACCGTTGGCGCAACGGTAATGCTCGATGACGGCACGTCTGCATCAGCGGCGGTTCCCTCGGGAGCCAGCACAGGCAGCCGCGAAGCTGTTGAACTTCGAGATGCTGACAAAAGTCGATTCGGCGGCAAAGGCGTTCTCAAAGCGGTGAGCGCAGTAAACGGCGAGCTTGCGAAGGCCGTTATTGGGCTACAAGCGACCGATCAGCGAGCCATCGATCAAGTAATGATCGACATAGACGGCACTGCCAACAAAGGTCGAGTCGGTGCGAACGCCATACTCGCTATCTCTCTCGCAGCTCTACGGGCTGGAGCCTTCAGCTCCGGTAAGGAAGTGTTCGAACATATTGCTCAGCTCGCTAACAACGATTCGCCGATCGAACTTCCGGTTCCAATGTTCAACGTTCTAAACGGTGGTGCTCACGCAATGGGCTCAACCGATTTTCAAGAATTCATGGTCGTTCCAGCAGGTATCGACTCGTTCTCCGAAGCACTTCGCTGCGGTGCAGAGATGTACCAGTGGCTCAACAAGAAACTGCACGCCGACGGACATGCAACCACCGTTGGCGACGAGGGTGGATTTGCTCCACAGGGACTAACCAACCGACAGGCGCTTGAGTACGCAACCGCTGCTATTGAAGGCGCAGGCTACAAACCAGGCGAAGAGGTGTTCATCGCACTCGACCCTGCATCATCAGAGTTCTATGTCGACGGCATCTACGACCTCTCCCGAGAAAGCCGCAAGCTGTCGAGCGAAGAAATGGTTGAAGAGTACGCAGAGCTCGCGAACGACTTCCCGATCTACTCTGTAGAGGACGGACTTGCCGAAGACGATTGGTCTGGATGGGAAGTGCAAACAGCCAAGACAGGTGATCGCATCCAACTAGTTGGAGACGACTTATACGTTACACAGGCCCACTACGTTCAGAAGGGTATCGACACTAAGTCAGGAAACGCAGTTCTCGTGAAGTTGAATCAGGTCGGCAGCGTTTCAGAAACTCTCGACACCGTTTCCCTCGCACAAAACTCAGATTTCGGCGTTGTAATCAGTCACCGATCCGGGGAGACTGAAGATACGTCGATTGCGGATCTCGCAGTCGGGACTTCCGCCGGTCAAATCAAAACAGGTGCTCCGGCTCGAAGCGAACGAATCGCAAAATATAACCGCCTACTTCGAATCGAAGAACTTCTTGGCGATAAGGCACAATACGCAGGCAAACGAGTCCTACCTAACTAACGCAGCAATCTTTTATTTCGATCAAAATGACACGAACTGAGCAAACGAAGTAGGCAAAGACAAATGACAAAAACGAAAGTTGGAATCAACGGGTTCGGAAGAATCGGCAGACAGGTTTTCCGTACTATCGCCGAGCGACATCGCGATACTCTCGAAGTAGTCGCCATTAATGATCTCGGTGATGCGGCAACTAACGCACACCTGTTCAAGTTCGACTCAACATACGGTCGGTACTCAGGAACAGTTGAAGCAAAAGACGGATCACTGATCATCGATGGGCGAACTATAGCTTCGTTCTCAGAGCGAGAACCTTCCGAAATCAAATGGGGCGACATCGGAGTTGAGATCGTAATCGAGTCCACCGGATTATTTACTGATGCCAAAAAGGCAGCAGGCCACCTCACTGGTGGTGCGAAGAAAGTCATCATCTCGGCTCCCGCCAAGAACGAAGACCTCACGATCGTACTTGGTGTCAATCAAGATCAATACGATCCTTCAGCGCACAACGTAATCTCGAACGCATCTTGTACCACGAACTGTGTCGCTCCAATGGCGAAAGTCTTGCACGACAGCTTCGGCATCGAAAGAGCCTTGATGTCAACCATCCACGCTTACACGAACGACCAGAAAATTCTCGATCAAGTTCATAGCGATCTTCGTCGAGCTCGTGCGGCAGCGAACAGCATCATTCCGACAACTACCGGTGCAGCTAAAGCCGTGACTCTGGTGATTCCCGAACTAGAAGGTAAGATCGACGGCATGGCTTACCGAGTACCTGTGATCACTGGATCGGTAACCGATCTGACAGTGAAGCTCACTAAGGGTGCTTCACTTGCCGACGTAAACGAAGCCTACCGTCAGGCATCAATGAGCGACAATTTCCACCACATCCTCGGCTACTCCGACGAGCCGTTGGTATCTACCGATTACATCGGCAACCCGAACTCCTGCACCATCGACTCTCTCGCTACTTCAGCCGTTGGAGATGATTTCGTGAAGGTAGTCGGATGGTACGACAACGAGTGGGGTTACTCCTCACGAACTGCCGACCTCGCTAACTTCATGGTCGAAAAGGGTATCTAGCCCAGGTTCGAACAAAAAGCTTTATAAAAAGACCCGTGGCGAACATTCACCACGGGTCTTTTTATTGATTCGAATGCACTCGTTTACGCCAATAATCGGAACATAGTTATATGATACCGGTGTACAGATATTAGATATTTTCTCGAATCTGTCACAACGACACCCAATCGTAAATTCGGAGAAGTTCTGGTCCAGCCTGAGCCGGAAAGCTTCACAATAAACAAACCTACCGACACGCCCCATATAAGTTTAAGTTCTCCCAACAAACATATGAATCTAGTTGGACGAGAAGGCGAGTTGTCTGTTCTGAACAGTGCTTTAGAAGAGGCACTATCGGGGCGCACACAAACAGCAACCGTTACTGGCGAGTCAGGAATCGGCAAGACATTCCTTTATGGAGTTCTGTGATGACGATGCTGGTACTTGAATTTGGGAATCTGGAACACCTTCCCAAACCAATCAACCCTTTGATCCGGCGTTATCGAGTGATACGTGAGGATCATGGCGTTCGACCATCGTCACCATCAAGATCCACGATAAGAAAATCTTCGACTTGCTCGACTACGCGAGTGGCGATGGTTGGCGATTCGGTCTCGCTGAGCCCAATAAATATGCAGACTGGCAGATTTACGAAAGCCTGACCTATTCATAACGATCTGCAGATAGTTATCCAATGACTATCCTCCGGGTAGACCCCTTTCAAGCGTGCCTGGCTGGCTGGGAGTTTTTATTTGTGGCGGTGCCATTACAAAAATCGAAGAAAACTGATCAGTACCCGCTCTCGATCAAGGTTTTTTTGAATAACCCAACTGTTCAATCCCCATTTTTATTATCAGCCATCGCCTGTGTACAGGCGTATAATTTCGAGCAATGCGTCACGATGACGCAAAGGTGTGGCGCGGGTTCGGTGTCGCGGTCACATTCCACCCTGATCTCCAAACGACAAATTGGATTGATCTCTAAAAGCCGGAAGGACCACAAAAATGTCTACATCAACAAATGGCGCAGCAGGCGCACAGCGTTGGAAAGAAATGTCAAAGCCGGAAGTCGGCGACTGGCGAGTAAAGGGCGGACTAGCCCAGATGCTCAAGGGCGGCGTCATCATGGACGTCGTGACCCCAGATCAAGCGAAAATTGCTGAAGACGCCGGTGCTGTGTCAGTAATGGCGCTTGAACGCGTTCCATCAGACATACGCCGTGATGGTGGAGTCGCACGAATGTCCGACCCCGATCTAATCTCAGGCATCATCGACGCCGTATCCATTCCAGTGATGGCAAAAGCTCGAATCGGCCACTTTGTCGAAGCCCAGATTCTCGAAGCACTCGGCGTCGACTACTGTGACGAATCTGAAGTTTTAACCCCAGCAGACAACGAGTACCACATCGATAAATGGCAGTACAAAATGCCTTACGTTTGTGGCGCACGAAACATCGGTGAGGCACTTCGCCGAATTGGTGAAGGTGCAGCGATGATCCGCACGAAGGGTGAAGCAGGAACAGGCGACATCGTTCACGCTGTAACGCACGCTCGTCAGATCCAGGCTGACATCCGCACGATCGAGCACGCACCAACAGAAGAACTAATGACACTCGCACGCGACTACGGCGCTCCTTACGAGCTAGTAGTTGAAGTTGCTCGCACCGGAAAACTTCCTGTTGTGAACTTCGCCGCTGGTGGAATCGCCACTCCTGCCGACGCTGCTCTGCTTATGCAGATTGGTGTTGAAGGTGTGTTCGTCGGTTCAGGAATCTTCAAGAGTTCTAACCCAGCCAAGATGGCGGATGCCATTGTTCGGGCAACGACTCACTTCAATGATCCTGACATGCTTGCCGAAATCTCTCGTGGACTAGGTGACGCTATGCCCGGTATAGAAGCGAACAAAATCCCTGAAGACGAGCAGCTTCAGACTCGTGGCTGGTAGGCGTTCAAATTACTAACGTAAACGAAAATTCAAGCACGCTGATACGACCTCGTATCGGCGTGCTTGCGCTTCAAGGTGACTTCGCCGAGCACATCCATATGCTCGATATGATCGGGATCGACTCCATCGAAGTTCGTAAGGTTCAACAGCTTTCTGAAATCGACGGTCTCATCATTCCGGGCGGGGAAAGCACGACCATCGTCAAACTGCTTAACATGTTCGATTTTGTAGACGACCTAAAGTTGCACGTTGAATCGGGAATGGCACTTTGGGGAACGTGCGCCGGGATGATCGTGATCGCCCGTGAGCTTGCCGACCCCTACCCGACTCCGATTAATCTGATCGACATTGGAGTTTCACGAAATTACTTCGGCCGACAGGTCGATAGCTTCGAAGCTGAACTAAACATAAAGGGCATCGAAGGCGATCCCATGCGAGCCGTGTTCATCCGTGCGCCCATCGTACAGAGCACCGGCGACAATATCGAAACTCTGGCGACCGTTCCGGCAACCGACGATCACCCAGAGCAGGCCGTGGCCGTAAAATCTGGGCGAGTATTGGCAACTTCGTTTCACCCGGAACTAACGCGAGACACCCGACTTCATTCTCTTTTCGTACAACTGGCAGAGGACGCTCGTATAGACGAAAATAGAACTAACGCTAAACGACGTTTGACTGAGGAACCCGCAAGCAAAGTATGATCCGCCATCTTCACCCAACAGATTCACCCGGACTGCTCCAGTTCGGTCAGTCTTCGGGCCGGGGTGAAATATGCACTTTAATAGGTGCACTTCATGGCGGACCAAGCGGTTTCCCGACGGTTAAATACGCAAGCATCGCTCTATCGCCACGAGCATGGCAGAGCTGCTGGGTCAAAGCACACCGCGGTCGAATCGATGGCGTGCTCCGAGCAGGTCCTCGGTCTGGACCACAGGCGTGGGAAGTTGCCGAGCTTTATCTACGCAATACCAAGAGTGAACTAGCACTAGATCTTCTAGAGCAAATCTCGGTCCCCGCCGGCGGTGCAGGCGCACATCGAATATTCATTCGTATACCAACCAACAGCGATCTGTTCGTTCACGCTCGTAGCGCAGGATACGCGCCCCTATACCGAGAAAGCGTATTCGTCGCAGAAACCGGCCGAACAGCGTTGACCAAACTCGGAATCCCCGATCACCCGATACGACTGCGACCAAGAATCGAAGCAGACGATCAAGCTCTTTTCAAAATGCACAGTGGAGTGACTCCGATCGAAGTAAGAATGAAGTCGGGGCAAACGCTGAAAGACTGGTCATCATCGAGCGAAAGTCTGAGCCGAAAAGCTCGCGACTGGGTTCTTGATCTACCAGACGGAGAGATCGGTGCGCTGATCCGTCTAAATTCGATACGCTCTGGTCATACGTTCACGCTAAATTGGGCAACCCATGCCGGTTCAGAACTACCCGGACTGCTCGCAACTGCGCTGGCTGAAAGTAAAGATTCTCAAGTGTCGACAGTCGTGCCAGAATATCGGCCTGCGCTATCACATTTACTAGTCACACTCGGATTCACTGAACAGGCGCAATATGAGATTATGGTCAAACCGCTTGCTCAACAAGTTACAGAAGCACAAAAGGCGTTTGCGGCGATAAGCTAGCAACGTCAAAACCTACAAATCACGAACAGGAGAAGTTCGAACTGGTAGATCCCACCGCACATGTCGTCGACGACCTTCAAGCATTCATCGATATATTCCCTTACGAAATCGCCACTGCACTTGAGGCGCATGAAAATATAGGAGACCTCGTTGAGGTCGTCCTCGATCTTGGAAGAACTCCCGAAGCTCGGTTCTCGGTCGATCAAATATCGCTCAGTGACATCGAAGTTTCACGCGGTCAGATAGCCCACGTGGTCGAGCACGTCGGTCACTTTGGCGATGACAACCGAGCCGGTATCGAACGTACTCTCCACCGAATATCGGTGATGCGTAACCGGGCAGGTGAACCAGTTGGACTCACATGTCGTGTCGGCCGAGCCGTTTTCGGATCAGTTCGACTCATCGACGATCTCATACGCTCTGGTAAGAGCGTTCTCATTCTGGGTCGACCCGGAGTCGGCAAAACTACGATTCTCCGTGAAACCGCCCGCGTCCTCGCCGACGAAGACCACAAGCGAGTCGTGGTAGTCGACACCTCAAACGAAATCGCTGGCGACGGCGATGTTCCTCACCCAGCAATCGGTCATGCTCGGCGTATGCAAGTAGCGAACACTAGCTTGCAGCACAAGGTGATGATCGAAGGCGTTGAGAACCACATGCCAGAAGTCATCGTGATCGACGAAATGAGCAC
>Ga0008649_10000728_pt1 | contig 27686 bp, 24 predicted proteins | sample SaaInlV_130m_DNA_2_FD_66601 | JGI IMG/M metagenome (GOLD analysis project Ga0008649, IMG submission 66601) | Marine microbial communities from expanding oxygen minimum zones in the Saanich Inlet - SI037_S2LV_130m_DNA | ecosystem: Environmental > Aquatic > Marine > Intertidal zone ... | reverse complement strand
ATTTCTGAAATCATCTTCATTTTTAATTGAGCACATTGCATTTATAGTTATATCCGGTTCATTCTGTGCTGCTTGCAGTACAGTTTTTATATCTATCGGCGAGATTAATGGTTCGTCTCCCTGTACGTTTATGTATACATCTGCTTTTCTTTTTTGAGCTACTTCATACAACCTGTCGGTTCCGGTCAGGCATTCATTACTTGTTAAGTCAACTTGCATTTCATGATCTCTACAATGTTCCATGATTCTGTTATCATCAGTAGCTACAAGCACTTTGTCAGCACTTGCTGCTTCAACACATTTTTCCCAGACGCGCCTAATCATGGATTTTCCATGAATATCGGCCAGCGGTTTACCTGGAAACCGACTAGACTCATACCTTGCGGGTATTACAATTAAATAATTAATCAACTTATTATTGGTGAGAAAATAGAGCTTTGATTAATTCTATAGGTAGTTGGCGTTAAAGCGGTTATATCTATACTCTCTGCAAGGGATTTATAACTAAGGAAAACATCATTCATTCCCTCCTGCCGAGGATCATCAGCATTGTATCCATCAAAACCCACCAAACTGATTTTTGATGCCCCACTCTGGGTAACCAACGCAATGGCATAAGCTGCCGCTAGGGGCCACTGAAGCCGGCAGCTATTTGGACCAATGATAAATGCACCCTCTTCGATAGTAAGTCCATAATCAAGGATTTCCAGACCCATAAGTTTATTCTTGATTAATGCGCCCAGCCTGCCTTCAGGTAGAATAATGGGATGATTAAGATTTTGGTATTGCTGGGAATCAAACAGTGCCCGGGTTCCATGAGATACGATAGTGGCTTTTGCAAGGGAACTGGGTAAATATTGATTGATGTTCAAGAATAGTACGACCGGTCCCGCGTTCTCAATATATCGCAAAATACCTTTTCTGTATTTTTTCACCGAGGGTCCTGCACCAATGACAAGTACTTCTTTCTCAGCTAACCAACCAGTAGCATCCCAAGCTCCCTCAACACTCTTTTGATTCCCATAGATTGCCTGTTGCATCGAATTAGCACTGTAAGCAGCTGAGCTTCTATCGGCGAGAAATTCTAATGCACCCAAGACCTGTTGTTTATCATATCTTTTATCTTCCAGCAAAGACTGTACAAAAGTTGGATGAATCCCATGATTGGAGGCATAATGGTAGTAGAGATTCGAGCCCCAACCATATTTATTTTTCAATAGAGTAAAATCTTCTACTGAGGGTTGAGTCATATTGGCATTGCCTTTGTGATAGCCCATCTTCGACATTTCCAGAATTAAACTTTCGGTAGATACATTACCTGCGCCACGACCCATGCCGGTAATTGTACCATCGCACCAAGTTACATCATTTTCCACAGCAGTAATTGCATTAATCAATGCTAAGTTTTTATTATTATGTGTATGGATACCTAAACTGCCCGACCACCCTTTCCTTAACGCCTGACAAATTTGTTGTACATTTTCAGGTGCCATGCTCCCAAGCGAATCCGCAAAATAGAGCACATCAACAACATTCCATAAAGAAACACTTTTTGCTGCTTCAATGTAGTCTTTTTCATTTTTTCCGTGAGCCTGCATCATGTTAAGGCCAACCAAATAACCCAAATCTTTCAACTGTTTGGCAATTGATTCCGATTCAAGAACATTGTTAAAATCGATAGCAATTCGGACAAGAGAAATCTGCGAGTCTTCTTTTCTGTGAAATAGTCTGTTAATTAGAGACTGATCACCCTTTCTTTTCGAAATGAACTCCTTAGCATTAATCATTACACCATAGATTGGACCCGTGGGTAAATCTAATTGATTAACGAATTCATCTGTCGTATAGAAATAAGGTCCCACGAAAGTTTTTTTTGGTTGGGACCGGAATCCAAGTTCAACTACATCGACACTTGCATTTTTGATAGAACTTAAATATTGATCAACAATATCTTGATCAAAATCCCAGCGATTATAGTAACCGCCATCTCGCAATGTACAATCTAGTATTTTCATACTACTATATTAATGATATCAGTAACTATAGTTGAAATTGGATTTTCAACTCTTTGATAAACCTTATTGAAATTATTAATCAAAGTATTAACTACTTTTTCTTTTTCATTCATTATCAATTTTACATTGTTGTACAATTCATCATAATTGTTAGCACCTAAAACAACTTCATTGTATCTATACCCAAATACCGGATAACCTTTTTTATCCCTTAGTGCTAAATCATTATCACACTCAGGAATGCCCACCATATCTGAATATTCAATGGATGGGACCGCATTTCCAAAGAGAAAATCAACAACCACTCCAGAATATAAAGATATTCCAAAATCACTTCTAGAACTTAATACAAAGGCATGCTCATTTGTAAAACGCCATTCTATATCGTAGGTTTCTGTACCAAATACATCAAAATAAATGCTAATATCTGATTGTTTAGGATGAATTTTAATAACCAATTTTTTTTTCATCTTATTAACAATTAGTTCTTTAATTGCAATTAAAGCTTGATGTTTACGTCTAATTGGGAGATATGGTCCAATGCTTGGCCTAGAGATTAGAGTCACATAATTTTCCCATTTTATTTCTGAGTTTGTACAACTTTTTTTAATATAAGATATCCATGTACTATCATATTTAGGGATACCTGAAAAAATAATCTTACTATCATCAATGCCATATTTATCTTTATAATATTTTCTATCATTTTTTGAAAAAATATATACCCTTGAATTCAAATTTGATTTATTTGAGTTTAATTTTATTTTTTCCCTTTGTCCTCCAATCTCTAATCCATGGAAAATAGAAAATTTTGGTATTTCTCTTATATGCTTGGAAAACCTAGTGTAATATTCCTTCTCTGATTCATGTATATCAAATAATAGACCAGACATATTATCAATTAATTCTTTATAACCAAGAACATGGCCCTCTTTTAAATAATTTTGTTCCCATAATTGAAGAATTTTTATATAAAAAAAAATGGGATACTTAAATAACCTTTTCAGTCTACCTCTTTTAAGTAATTTTATAAAAGGCCAATAAACAATCTTTTTATTAATAGATATTGCAGTTTGTAAATTATTACACTTAATTAAATTATCTGTAAAAGAAACAAAAACAACGCCACTAATCTGTGAATTTAAATTTTGTATTAAAAAACTATTTATATCTAATAAACGAATCATTGAAGTCTTTAATATCAAAAGCTCAATCTGATAACCTTTATTTTTTTTTATCTTATCTATAATCGGCAACCACGTATCTACTATTCCCCAATTAGGTGAGCATAAAAATGTCAATTTATTCATAAAAAACTATACCTTAATCTTTCACCGATTTAAACTGCTACGATTATTCAAGTTACTTATCTGCATATTATGTCCAGTTCTCAATCATGTTAAACTATGTTTCTAGATCTTCACCTTTAAAATAATAATACGGGGGTTCCTGATATAACTAAATCATAGTTATTATTGTTAGCATATTCAAATAAAAGTGGGAGCCTGCAATCAAGATCATTGTATGCTCTGACTAATAATATAACTTTTTTCCTCATTTATTAAGGAAGACATTTATATGGCGCTCCCAACCCTCAATCATCGCATGCCATGTGTCGGGAAGTTCTCCTTTAAAATAATAATAAGGTGTTCCCAAGCCTGATAATAGATCACTTATTTTGTTGTTGGCTTCAACCCCATGAATCTTAAGTACGTCACCTAATGAGCCTATGACACAAATTGGTTTTAATTGTTTTTCTTGGCAATCAGAAATAACACCGAGCTCTGATCCTTCACAATTCATTCGAAGAATAAATTGGTCTTCATCATTTATTATCTTTTCACTTTTTAGCTGATCCCAAATAACACCAAATCTCATCCCCACACACACTGTGGATTTACTTTCATCAATTTCCCTTCCTCTATCATAAATGGAACTAGATATAGAATGATCATAAAAATATAGCTTTTTTAGTTCTATATCTTTTTCAGAATCGTGCCCAAGAACAGCCAATGGTAAATAATGAATAGGGTATTTCTTTCCTAACCTTTTTACCGAATCAATAACAACATCTACATTAGGTTCAATTGATATAATTTGAAGATCATACGATCTATTTTTAATAAAATAGAAATTTAATAATCGAAAAAACTTATTGATCTTAGCAAAAGAATTAAAATCCAGAGTAAAAATAATTCTAACAATTTTTCGTACTGTCCATTTGAAGAATACATATAATTGATGAATACCAGGCTTTAATAAAATTGATAACTCTTCAAGTTTATGAGACCCAATATCAATTATTACAAGTCTACTATTCATTATAATTATTTTGCCTTATAATCATTGGAAAAAAACCCAAAAAGCATTTTATTATATTTATGATAACTTATTTGGATTTGATCATCAGATATCTCACCAATTCTTTTTAGCCTAAATAAGATTTCATCAAGTTTAAAACCATCCATCTTTTTTTTGCCATATTTTGGATTACCCATGACAGAACTTTTTGATAATCGACGTAGTTTAAGATATATTTTAGTGTAAAGACGTTTTATCATTGGGATGAAAGGTTTTCTCAAATAGGTTTTTTTATATAAATGATGATGATTATCACCATAGCTATTCAAATCCGAACATACTTTTAAGATTTCCTCTGAAGAAGAATTATTTTCATAATTAGATATTATCTCATTATAGTTATTCAAAATTTTGGCACGCGCCTTATTACTCATTATTAGATTATCTTTGATAAATAATTTTTCTAATTCATTAACTGAATTAACGATGACCGAACTATTGATTGTTTCTGGAATTAAAAACTCTTCCCATGAAGGATTAAGTTTAGGCATATATGTTATCGTTTGTTTGTTTAAAAAGAGTGATTCTATTGATATTGTACTTCCAAATTGAATTACATAATCAGAAGCTAATATTAACCAACTGATCGAACCCTTAGGCTCAATAAAAACATTTTCAAATTTTTCGGCATATTTTCTCCAATAGTTTTCGTTCTCACTTGGATGGGGTCTAATTAAGATAGCATAATTCTTATTTCTTTTTGCAAGTTTTTCAATCATTAAAGAATACTTTTTTAATATATAATCAAAAAACTCCATCCTACGATTTAATCTTTCTAACTTATCCTTATCAAATTGTTTTCCAAATGATCCTTCCATTAACTTTATAAATCCCGCTTTACCATAGAAATGATTTGCAGCTCCAAAGCTAGTAGCTACTAATATTATTTTATTGTAATTAGCGTATTTTTCCCTAATGGAGCTATACTTAGAATTAAAGCTTTTAGCATACTTATATAAAAAATCTATCCTAGGAATTCCAGTTATTGAAGTTTTTTCTGTCGAATCAGGGAAATATTTATTCATTAGTCTTTTTTGCTGATTGCCCCACATCAAAATTCTATCTGAGATTTCTACAGTTTTCTTATTATATCTTTGTTTTGCTTTAAAATCATTTTTATTCATTATTAGCCCTTCTTGATCTAAAAGAACTATTTTATGACCTTTATTTTTTATTTCACTAAAAATACGAATTTCTGATTGAACTAAACTTTTGATAAGCCAAGAACCTATAGGATAGTTATCATATTTAATCATTATATGCCTTGGCCCAAAGAATACATAATATCCTTTTTTTATGGCTTCATATATCAACAAACAGTGCCCATCAATTTCACGATGTGTTATCTCTGTTGGTATATACAAATATTTCATTTTTTATAATTTATTAATAATATTATTCTATAGATATAACCGTGGAAAATCTTGGTTAAATTTTTCTATATCATCTATTTTAGATTTTAGTTCTGGAATAACATTATTTATAATTTCTTTATCACGATTCTTTTTTCTTAGTGAAATTGACTTAACAATCTGATTGGTTTTACTTCCTAATTTTAAAGATAGTTTTTGACTGAGGTATTCAGCAATTATTTGAGGATTCTTAACAAGATCATCATAGATTCCATTTTGTTTAAAAAAAATAGTAATATTAGTTACCATTATTTAGCTTCTTCAAAAACATCATTTAAGTTATTACTCATCATCATGTTAAGTTCTTTTAATAATGAAGAGCGCAACAAATAGTCTGGGACATTTTCTCTATTTTGAAATAAATACCTCACGCGAGAACCACTTATTTCAACCATTGAATTATCAAAATTATTACTTTGAAAATCATCAGTTATAATTTTTCTTTTTGAGCAATAACTTGCTTTTCCAAATTTTAGTATTTTCATCCCTATGTCTAATTCATCAAATATTTTTTGTGATGCATCGTTAGCATAATAATTCCCGACACCCGTATGATCTCTACCAACAATAAAATGACTGCAACCATAATTTTTTCTACAAATCGCGGTAAAAACTGCTTCTTTTGGTCCAGAATACCTTGAGTACGTATTAAAAGAACTAATTAAAACTCCAAATGGATCGTAAAACCCATCTTCAATTAATTTTTCGAAGCAACGTATTATTGCCAATGCAGAAAAATCACCTTTCTTTTTTATTCCGGTGACGGGTGAAATTAATATTCCATCTGAACCTGTTTCTTCAAGGGCTTTTCTTTGAATGAATTCATGCCCCCTATGAGGAACATTTCTAGTATGATAACCAATTATATTTGTCCATCCATAGAGACTAAATAATTTTCTTGTTTGATTCGGAGTCAGTTCATAATGCGGAAAAGACGCTGGTGTTCGTGATTCAATTAAAAATGGTTTTCCTGATAAAATAAAACTTCCACTATTGAAAAATTGATCTACACCGGGATGCTTAGAGCTTTCAGTGCCAAACCAATTTCTTGCAGTTTTATTTAAATCTTTAATTTCTTCTATTTTTTCTACTTCAATTACAGCGAACACTTTTCCAGTCCGTTCACTTTTTAACGCCAATTGGCCATTATTTATTGATTCTTTCTTTTGTTGCTCATCCAATTGAAATAGAATTGGCATAGGCCAGACTGTCCCATCCAGCAACTCATTTTTATCTAATACCGAGTCTAATTCATCTTGATTCATAAATCGATCTAATGGCGAATATGCACCATTAGTTATCTGTATTACATCCGATTCAACTCTCTGATTTACTTTAATAATTGGTAAAATATCAATTTGCAACCCTTTTTCATATGGAATTATTTGTTCTACAAATTGACCGCCATGCGGAGGTATAATATTATCCGATGGTGGATTCAATAAGTATTCCAAATCAACTTGGGCGGGTTTAGTATCGACTTCTTTTATTAGACTTGATATTACTTTCACACATTCAGTGGGATATTTGCCAATTGCAGACTCGGCAGCCAATACAAGTCCATCAGCACCACTTTCCAAGGTTTGCACAATATCATTTATTTCTGCCCTGTTTGGCTCAGACTTTTCTACCATACTCTCTATCAGGTTTGTGGCCACGAATGCAGGAACATCCAACCTTTTTGCAGTATCCAATATGTATGATTGGGCAAAAGCTATCTTTGTTAAAGGAACATCTCTGGACAGGTCGCCTCTATCAATAAGGATCCCATCACTTTCTTTACAAATTGACGACAAATTATTTAATCCCCTATTACTTTCTATTTTTGAAATAACTTTAATTGGATAGTCAAATAATTTTCTTAGAGCACGTACATCTTCGCCACTTGAGCAAAAAGAGAGAAAAAAAGTATCAAGGCCCAATTTCTTAGAAATTTTGAAAGCGGATATATCTTTATTCGTAAATCTCGGCATGATTATTGGTCTATCAACACTAATTCCTTTGTTGCTGCCTACTTCCCCGCCCTTAATTACTCTGGCTAACATGTTGATTCCATCAACTTCAGATATTTGTACAATAACGGAGTTAAAATCAATTCTTAAGAGGTCTCCCAACGATAACAATTCTCCCGGGTTTTGCACATTAAGTGGAATGACTGCTTTGTCTTTATTTCCACTCAAATCAATAAAACTTATTGTTGAACCAGTTACTAAATGAATGTTGTTGCCATTAATATTTCCTGTTCTCAACTGAGCACCTTCGCTATCCGGACACACTGGTTTATCTGTCCATTCCTTCACCATTTTTATGGTTTTTTCAAATTCATTAATTTCGACATGTGAGAGGTTAATTCGGAAAATGTCAACGCCAAGGATATCCATTTTTTTAACGACTTGCTTGGTCAATGAAGAAGGGCCCAATGTGACAATAATTTTTCTCTTTTTCATCTAATTAAATTTTTAATTTTTTCAAAAGATTGGTCTTCATTTTCATTATCAGTATCGATAACCAAATCAGGTTTTGTAGGTAATTGATAGGGAGTGTTTGAATCAACACCAATAAGGTTTTTAAGCACACCATTCAGCGCGTTTTTATACAACCCTTTTGTATCCCTTCTAACCAATTCTTTTAAAGTTGCATTAACAAATATCTCTATATAATTATCTCCAAATATTTTTCTTGCATGCGCTCTTGTATCTTCGAAGGGAGCAATTACGGAAACAATTATATAGTCATATAGATCTAAAAAAATATTGCATTCTTTTATAATCTCCAAGCTGTTCTGTTTAATACTTTGAACTGAAAAATCATTTTTATATTCTACTTTAGATCTAATTTCATCACCATCTAAATACAATAAGGTTTTATTATTATTTTCTAGGAATTGAATAAGTTTTTTTGACAAAGTACTTTTGCCTGAACCAGACATTCCTGTAAACCAAATAACCATTTATTTTATTTCAATTATAAGAAGTGTTTTATAATATTGAATAATTTTTAGAAATCTCATTCATAATTTGTACATATTTAGAAGAGGCCTTTTTTAATATATACTTTTCTTTTTTATTATGTTCTTTTAATGAAATAGGCCTTGGGCAATTTTCTTTTTGCAAAACTTTATCAATATTTTTCAAGGGCGTTGTTTCTAAAAACGAACCTATTTTATCAATAACAATATGTGTGTTTTCTACAACATCTTCATATTTAATAGTTAATATTTGTTGTTTTTGAATTTTAGAAAGAGATGCTAATGATCGGTCTTGTAAATAAATTAAATGAGAAATACTTTTGATTATTCTATCTAATCCAGAAATACTTTCGAATTCATCTTTCCAATCATTTGCATACCAAGGTATAGGTCCTAAACTCCCCATAATATTAGGCCAAAAATTGAATGATTCATTGGACACTCTTTCATCCAGATTTTCTTTATTCCATGAATAAATTAAATCAATTGGGTTCCTAATTATATTAATTAGTTTCAAATCTGGGTATGCACTAAAATAAACGGAAATATTGGACAATGTGTGATGTAATACTAATAAAAATTTCCTGTAAATATTATTAAGCACTTCTTGCTTGAGTTTATCACTATAAGGTGCTTCGCTTCTTTTAAAGTAAACTTCTTTTTCTAAAGAGTTATAAAGCGAAGTTGCATCGTCTAAGCGTAGATTTATATTCCTTCCAAGCTGCCTATAATAATAATATTCATCGATATGGTTTTGTAATAAACAAATCCCTGCATCTTCAGTTAATACATCAAGTTTAACCAAATATGGTATTTGTTCGAATAAAGAAGCATATTGGAAATATTCCATATTATTAAATCCAGAAACTATTTTACCAAGAAAAAACTTACCTGATCGCCCTAAGCCATCAATGAGAACCAAATTCTTTACTAATATATTTTTTCTTACAAATTTGATATTATTAGGTTGTTTCATAGTTAAGAGTTTTAAATACCTTATTAACTAATAAATTAAACTACTATACTACTGTCCACCCACCATCGACCATCAATGTCGTGCCTGTAACATAAGATGCGGCATCTGCAGCGAGGAATAGGGCCGCAGATGCAATTTCTTCAGCTCTGCCCAAGCGTTTGAGGGGTGTTTTTTGGCTGTACTGTTTCACAAAAATAGAGTTTTGGGTATCGCTTTTCCCCGCCACGTGTCCTGACAATCCTCCCGGGACTAAGGTATTCACACGGATGTTGTATTGTCCATAATAGGAGGCCATCTGTCGGGTCATGTTTGTGATGCCGCCTTTGATAGTCGCATAAGTCATGTTTTCGTGCATTTTAGTGCCTTCATAGACCGTTAGGTCTTGCCCGAGGATACCGTAAATGGAGCCCAGTTGGATGATGCTTCCACCCACCTCCTTGGCTTTCATGGCTTCGGCAGCGAGGCGGGCCAGCCAGGCATAGGAATTCATGTGCATGTCGATATTTTCACGAAAGGATTTCAGCGTCACTTCCCGGAATGAACTCTCACCCCATTCATCGGTTCTGGGATAGGAACAGTTGATAAACACATCCGGTGTGCCAAATTCATCGTGCACGTCGGAAAAGCTTGATTCCAGGTTTTCCATGTCCGAGCAATCAAAGTCCCTGAAAGATACCTTCAGTCCGGTTCCTGAAAGTTCATTCACGAGAACTTCCCCCTTTGTCTGGTCTATATCAAGGATTATAGTATCGGTCCCCGCCAGAGCAAATGCAGTGGAGACTTCCCGACCAATAAGCCCCACACCGCCAACCACGTAAGCAGTTTTTCCATCAAGACGGAATTTTTGATTGTAATCAATCATTTCTGCAAGGTTCTCCCGGTGATGTATTCCACAAACTCCCAGTCCAGCTCGGTGTCGATATCCACCGAACGTTCCTCCGGCATTACGTAAAGGGAGGTCCTGTCCGTGAACAGTGTGTCGTTTTCCATAAGCGCCTGGCGTTTCCAAATATAGATTGATGCATTCATATCATAAACTGTCGGAGCGTCCTGCCTTCGTATAGGCGGTGTTTTCAATTCTTTCACTTTCCGGATGCGCCCATCAACTATCTCTACCATGTTGAAATAGGGATTCTTTCGGGAGGGACAGGCAGTGATGAGGATGTCAGCATTCTCGGCGATAAACTGATCATAAGCACCGATAATGTCATCCACGCTGCGCAGGGGCGAGGTGGCATCAAGGTCCACTAAAATTTCGAACTCTTGTTCGTAATGCTTTTCCGTTTCCTTGAATGCGTGGCGGATGACGGGCAGTTTGGGCGCTTCGTCCGTTGCCAACTCGGCAGGGCGCAGGAACCAGGCCTCGGCGCCGTAGGTTTTCGCCATTCCAGCAACCTCGACGGAATCGGTGGACACCACCACGTGTTCGAAGAGACCGCTCTGCAAGGCCTGTTGGATGGTGTAAGCCATCAGGGGTTTGCCGTGCAGGTTGCGCAAATTTTTACCTGAAACCCCCTTGGAGCCGCCCCGCATGCAGATGGTACACAGAACTTTTTTCACGATAAATTGGATTTTATATAATCTATCAGCTTCATCGTTCTTATCCCTTCAGAATAAGTACAAATGTCCGCACAATCGCTATTAATTATAGCATGGTGCTGGGCATTATAGGTATAGTTCTGTTCAATCTCTGGCCAAGTATAGTCATTTATCTCTTCATCCATGTTAACATTCATAGTATTTGTGATCAAATCAGCTTGAATACTAACCCCTTCACCATCAATAATTATCTGCCTGATTGGCTTGCGGGTAAAATAATTTAGTCCTATATGCAATTTTGCACCACTTGACGTTTCACCGTTCAGCATCAGAAAATCGTCAGTACCTATATCTAGATTTGAAAGTTTTTCATTATAAATTTGTTTGGGAAAAATATCACCAGCAATCCATTGTATGTAGTCAAGTTCATGACTTAAATCCAAAAGAACACCACCACCGGTTGCTTTTTTTGCGCTAGCTGTCTCGCGGTAATCACGACCCGGTCGCCAATCGGGCAGATATGAGCCGCAAAAAGCATAAACACTCCATAGTTTCCTTCCTGTACAGGTGTCTTTAATTCGTTTAATCATCGGGTGAAAGCGCAGGTTGTAGCCAATATATACACTGTTTTTACTTACTTCTAATTGATTGAACTGTTGAAACAACGGTTTTTCAACAAGAATTTTTTTCCCTGCAAAATTTTCTTCAAGAAATTTTAGTTGTTCAAAATGTAATGATGTACTTGATGCAATCACAATATAATCCGGGTCAAAGGCAGAAATATCTTTTAAGTTCGTTATTGTTCTATAAGGTAGGTTTTTTTGAGAACTCAAAATTGCCACTTCTATAAATCCATCCATGTCAGAGATAATGTTTGCATGCCGACTTCCTATTGAACCATATCCTATAATCAATGATTTCATGATTAAAACCGTTCCACCGCTTTCTGGTACTCCGCCCACTCACCAACATCAATCCAAGCATCATCATCTACGGGAAAAACACCAATCTTTTTGCCTTGGCTTTTGGCATCTTCAATCAGGTGAGTGATATGGAAGAAGGTGTTTTTTGGGATGAGCTTCAACACATCCGGGTTCAACACATAAAGCCCCGTATTAATAAGAAAATCATAGTGCGGTTTTTCATTGATATGAGATAAGTGACCATCACCATTTAACTCGCAGGTGCCGTAGGGTATAATGTACTCCTTGGTGGATGCCACCAGGGTTACATCGTAACCGCCTTTTTGGTGGAATTCGTAAAGACTAGTATAATCAGCCTTGATGATAATATCACAGTTAGTGACGAAGAACGGCTGATTGAACTTCCCTTTCAGAAAGCGCAGGCTACCAGCGGTGCCCAGAGGCTCCTGCTCATCCACATAGTGTATTCCGTAATCGGGTTGCAATTCTTCAAAATATGCTTTCAGGATGCGCCCCTTGTAGTTCACCGTCAGGTGAAATTCATCACAGCCAACATCTGTGAAGCGCTCGATGATATGTTCGATGATAGGCTTTTCATGAACCGGCACCAGGGGCTTGGGCAGGATCTTGGTAAAAGGCTGCATGCGAGTTCCTTTACCTCCTGCCATAATGACAACAGATACATTATCTAACTTTTTTACCGGTCGCTTACCACCTTTGATATTTGACCACGTCAAGTAATCAACTACTTTACCATCTTTATCTATGACAGGGATTAAATTAAGTTTTTTATCTCGCAATACTCGTGACACATCTTCTTGACTAAAGTCACCATTCATTAATGTTGTTGGGCTCTTATGATAACATTCTAAAATACTATCTGAAAATTTCATCCCTTTCAAAATTCCGCGACGCAAATCTCCATCGGCAATCGTCCCCAAAAGCTTATTATTATCATCAGTAACAAGTAGACATTTCTCTGCTGTTTTGTCCAAGGCCTTCATTGCCTGGCGAATAGTGATATCGATCTTTACAGTAATGTCTTTCATAAATCGTAAAATTCTTTTTTTGTCTCTTCTGGTATAGGCTCATTTAATAATATCTTCATAATTTTTTCCGTTGCATTCCCTTCACCGTAAGGGTTTTTTACTGAATAAAGGGTTTTTTGAAATTCTTTAGAATAAAGTTTATCAACAGCTTTTTTAATGTATTTTTTTGTTGGTTCACAATCAATGATACTATCTGCTTTTAATCTCCCTTTTTGGCGATCTCCGACGTTAATTGTTCCAATCTTAAAAGTAGGCACTTCCGCCAATCCACTGGATGAGTTACCCACCACTCCATCTACAAATTGTAATGTAGATAAATAGTTTAAACTTCCCATGGAAGTAAATGAGATCGTTTTTTCAGGACTACACTTGACAAAATCATTTATCATTTTTTTTATAATTCGGCCATCTGAATCAGCGTTAGGCATAGTAAAGATTAAATACATATCCTTTAAATCATCTAATACGTCTAATAATATCTGAAAGTGTTGTTGTGAAGTTTGCTTTTCAAGCGTTACGGGATGATGTGTAATCAGTAAATTTTTCTTATCAAACTTCATTCCCGTTTTATTCATTAGATCTTTTTTGGAAAGAAGTTTCGTTCGTTTAATAGTATCAACACCTAATCCACCAACATTAAAAACTCTTTTTGGATTTTCTCCAAGTTGAATCACGCGTTTTTCATATTCATTTGCAGCTACGAAGTGCCACCAAGCCATTTTGGTGATTGAGTGTCGAATTGCTTCATCAAATGCCCCTTCCGTTGTTTCACCTCCATGAATATGAGCGATGGGTATAGATGCAAATAAAGCAGCAAGACTGGCAGCCATTATTTCGAATCTATCACCAAGAAGAACAACAATATCCGGATTTAAATCTTTGTAAGCATCCGCCATTCCAGATAAACCCAAGCCTGTAGATTTGGAAATTGCGGAAGATGTATCAGATGATAATAACATTTCTACTTTCCTATCGATATTAAAACCATCTTTTTCAATTTCTTTGTAAGTCAAACCAAACTCTGGTGACAGATGCATTCCTGTTGCAATGATTTGCAATTCTAATTTTGTTGAATTATTAATCCCATCCATCAACCAACGAAGTAAACCATATTCAGCGCGTGTTCCAGTAACAACGCAGATTTTTCGTTTGTTCATTGAATTAAATCATCCGCTAAATAATCGCGCGCAGATATTTTCCCGATAACTATGTTCCATTCCATAGGCGAAATACCTGTCCCTGGTCTTTTAACCGTTAAATTTTCTTCTGAAAACAATTCCCCTTTTTTTATCGACTTTTTTGCAACGATAGATTTACGGGTAATGGGCATATTTTTAATTTCACTGGGACTGGGCTTTTTCACTCCATCTCCCATAGCTTTTTCAATGTTTCGGATAGCAGTCACCATGGCATTTAGCTCATCCGGCTCCAGGCTGGCTGCATGATCCGGTCCAGGCAAAGTTCTATCCAATGTAAAATGTTTTTCTATGACAGTTGCGCCCATGGCTACAGCAGCAATTGGGACTTCAATTCCAAGCGTGTGATCAGAATAGCCTATTTTTACCCCCAACTCATCTCTGATAGTAAGCATGGCATTAAGGTTCACATCTTCGATGGGTGTAGGGTATTCTGTGTTACAGTGTAGAACAGTTATTTCTTCTTTTTGCATCCCCATTAATAAAAGCAATTGTAAAGCATCGTTTATTTCCTTCATAGAAGCCATACCAGTAGACATAATTACAGTTTGTTTTAATTTCCCTATCTTTATCAAATAGGGATAATCAGTAATGAGGTTCGAAGGAATTTTCCATACTTGCTGACCCTTATTTATTAATAAATCAACACTAGAATTATCTGAAGCACTTGATAAAAATGTTATTCCACTTTTTTTACAATACAATATCAATTCGTCATGGTCATTGTCGTTTAATTCCCATTTTTTAGTCATATCATATAGTGTTTCATTTATATCAGTTGTTTTTTCCTGATAATTTGCTTTACCAATGTCTTTACTTAACTCTTCATCAGTATTAAAAGTTTGAAACTTTACAGCATCAACTCTTGCTTCAACGGCAACATCAATTAAACTATAAGCTAAATCCATATTGCCATTATGGTTAATACCTGCTTCGGCTATTATGAAAGTAAGATTTTTCATTTGTTGTATTTATTTAAAAACCGCTAAATGTAGCTCGATTAGTTGTTATAAACTCATCCTATTCAAAGATTCAATCATAAAACACATTTTTCCTTCATCAATAAATTCATTGATAGGGATTAAAACGTGATTTTTAATGAAATCACCTTCATTTGAATATTTTTTTATATCCTTCGTCATTGATAAAAAGTTCCAACGATCACTTTGCTGTGCTAATATCACACCTTTTTCAGATAGTTTGTCAATCCATTTATCACGCGATCCACCAAAAACTCTTGCTGGAACTACCATCGGAACTATTTTATTATTTTTATGATACAATAATTGAATTTTATTATTAGATAAATTATTATAGATAAGAGACATATTCCTTTTTCTACTTAATATTAATTTTTCACAATCAAAACTTTCCATTAACTCCTCACTATAACTACACAATTTATGGTTCCCCAAATCTTGACTTATATACTCATAATACCTATCATATTGTTTTGAACTTTTCTTTATTAATTCTCGTGTTTCATTTTGATCATCATTTAAAAATATTTCCCTATTATTTTTTAAATGTTTCTTATATGAGTCTAATGCTTTTTTATTAATAGGAGTTAATTCATTCTGATTAAGTGAAACATTTATTTTGTTAACATGACTTAATAATATAGCTCCATCTAATACCGGTAAAAATTTGTTCAAAGAATACAAAGCGAAATTCCCTTTACCGCCAAACGGCAAATTGTTTTCCTCATAACGACTAAAAACACCTTGTGCACAATCTTCCAAAAGAAGAATCTTTTTTTTATCTAATATTTCAAGAAGTGGATTTATTGGGGCTTCAAACCCAAAAGGGTGTATTACTACACAAAGTTTTATGGAAATATCTTTTTCCAAAATCTCTGATATGTCTGTTATATCCGGGAAAAGATTATAATCTAGTTTATAAAACTTTATTGGTATTTTAGATTTAATAAACGGTTGTATAATACCCTCCGCCACATACGCAGGTAGCAATACAGAATCTTTATGGGAAAAATCAATTTTATTAATAAGATGATTGATCGCCGATCTTCCGGTAGCTAAAATGCACGATGATTGGGATGGTGGAAGATAATGGCTAATGGAGTTAATATATCCATTATTTTGTTGTTTTTCTTTAAAAATTCTTAAAGCTGTAATCATTTTACCTGACTAATGTTCTTTTTTTAAAAACAGTAATTAAATGTTCGGAAATCAAATCGCCTCTATTCTCTATAAGATTACTATGATAAATAATTTCATAATTTAATTCTTTAATAATTTCATTAATCCGCTCTCGAGTGAAAAAGGTTACAGTGCCTCTGTTTTGGAACAGCCCTTTAACATCAGAATAAGTGTTATTAGATATTTGCCGTCCAGTTCCAAACCCAGATGACTTTTCTCCAAAACAATTCATTAAAAAGTAACTATTTTTATTCATGATATTTTGATAATCTTTCAATGCGTCATGAATCTTGTTTTCTTCATTACTATACAATGATGCATTGTCTAATAATAAGTCATACTGTTCCGTAAGATAAGTCAATGGTTGAGTTATGTCTCCGTGTATCGTCTCAATATCGTTATTAACATTAAAACTTTGTGCTAAATCATTCACTTTTTCTAAAGCGGAAAAAGAGCCATCAATTGCAGTAACTTTTGCACCTTCTTTACGCATAAACCAACTGCATGCTCCGATTCCACAGCCCAAATCAAGTGCTTTTATTTGGGCTTGTTCAATTTGCCCTTTTGCCCAAAAAAACCAACGGATTACATATTCAGGTGGATATTTCCCCCATTGTTGTGTTGAAAATATCTCTTCCCATATTTTATCTCCATAATGCTTCATTTATAATTCCCTATATTTTAGTAGAAAACTATCGTAATCTTTTTTCTTATTTGGGTATTTATTGCTCCATTCTTGACAAATTTTACTATAAATATTTTTATTGTAAATCTTTTTGCCTATAAAGAACTCATTACTTCCATTTTTCGAAAAGGATTTCTTGTATTTATATATTCCATCACCATCTTTAGAACCACCACCCAAGCAAAAATATTTTACGCTAATATTTCTTAAATAATTAATTATTTCATGTTTCAATAAATCGTTTGGTCGAAAAGGAAAGTATTCAGATAAAGTCCCTCCTAAAAATGAATATGCATTATTATTCTTTAAAGTTATCAACTCACAAGAAATAGCAAGGCTTCCCTTTAATGTGAAAAAATAAAAAACATTATCTCCTAAATTTTTATTTATATGAAAAAAATATTTTTCTGAAAAAAAATAAAATTTATCTGCTTCTCTTCTCTTTAAAGTAGCTGTATAGATATTTTTAAATTGGGTTAACCAATATTCTGGTATTTCATTTCCACTAAAACGCTTTACAGTCAAGCCGCTACGGATTGCTTTTTTGACATTTTTCCTCACAGATCGATCATAAATATTTTCCCATGTATTTTTTGCCGAATGTTTTAAGTTTAAAATAATATCTCTGTTAGTATTTACAATATTTAAATAATCTGAATATATGTGATTATTAATAACTGGATTGAACCTAGTGAACTCCGCAATAATATTCTCTTTATAACAGTAGATATTAAAAGAATTAGAGAATCCTGTCAGAAAATCAGAAGATAGTGTTGAACAGACACAGCCATTATATCCATATGCACCTTGAATATCAAAATACTCATCATCTAATTCATAACCTAAATCATTTACCGAATTGATTAAAAAAGGATATAGGGCAATGTCTTTATCCTTTTCAAAAACAAAGCATATTGCTTGTCCGTCACCATTTTTTTCATATAAAGCATAATATTCCGGGGTATAATATATGTCCTGTTGATCAATAGGTAATTTTTCCAATGATTTTGCCCACTCTTCTTTTTCACCTAATGTCAATATTTTATACGACATATTAAGTTAGAGACTCTACTATTCTCTTTAAGTCTTCATTTGTAAGGTTTGATGACGAAGGTAAACATAAACTATTTTCTACTAACTTTTTAGCATTTGCGATATTATAATATTGACAATCTTTGTATGGTTTCTGATCATGATTTAATTTCCATACAGGCCGGGTTTGGATTCCATTTTCTTCCAATCTTTTCACGATATCTTCTCTGTCATCGCCATAGATACCAGTGTCAATTTGCAATAGATTCAGCCAGTGATTGTTTTCGGCATAATCCGACACACAAGCAAGGGTAAGTCCATCAGTATTTTCCAGTGCTTTTTGGTACTGGTTGTATATCTCTCGCTTTCGTTCCAGGAATCCCGGCAGCTGCTCAAGCTGAGCCACTCCGAGAGCCGACTGAATATTGGTCAGACGGAAGTTGTAACCGATTTCATTATGGACATAGCGTACCGGGTCGTCCTTGGCCTGGGTTGTGAGATACTTAGCTTCCCGAGCCAGATCCGGGTCATCTGTCAGGATCATCCCACCACCGCCGGTAGTAATAATCTTGTTACCGTTAAAGGAAACGCATCCAAATTTTCCAACAGTACCCGTATGTTTCCCCGTGAATTTTCCAGTATTGTAAAATGAGCCCAGACTTTCGCTGGCATCTTCAATAATTGCAATATTTCTTTCTTTACAAATTATAGCAAGATCATCTAACCAACAAGCATTCCCCCAAACATGAACAGGAATTATAGCGGGTATTCTTTTATTTGAGGTTTTATTATATGTAAAACCATCTTTAATAATGGTTTCTTCTTTTATGAATTGAATCGTTTTTTTTGTATCAATATTATAATATTCATCAGCATCCATAAAAACGGGGGTGGCGCCATTGTAGCTGACAGCATTCACAGGGGCGATGAATGTGAGGGTGGGCGCGATGACTTCATCTCCCGGCACAACCCCGGCCAGTCGAAGGCTCACCTGCAGGGCAGAAGTACCGTTGACGCAGGCTATGGCATGTTTTGCGCCGGTATATTCCGCAATTTTTTCCTCGAACAAAGTCACATATTTTCCGGCAGAAGACACCCATTCTGTATCTATACATTCTTTGACATATTGCAATTCATTACCATTTAATATCGGGACAGAAAGTGGTATTTTATACATTATATCTGTCAGATTTAAAATTATTTAAATTTTCAGGTTTTTTCATCCATTCAATAACTTCGGCAATACCTTGCTCAAGTGTATAATTTGGATTCCAATTTGTATGTTTTAACAGTTTTGAATTATCACAAAAGAGTCTTTCAACTTCGCTATTTTCAGGACGAGTCCTTTCATCTGTAGATTTAATTGATAATTCTATATCCATGATAACTGCAATTAATTTCGCTAAATCTTCAATTGAAATTTCTGCATTTATTCCAATATTTGTTACTTCACCAAATAAAGAATCAGATTTATAAATTTTTTCAAAACCTGTGCAAGTATCTGTTACAAAAGTAAGGTCGCGCGTTGGGGAAAGGCTCCCTAATTCAATTTCAGTTTTACCATTTAATATCTGTGAAATAATGGTAGGAATAATTGCCCGAGCAGATTGCCTTGGGCCATATGTATTAAATGGACGAACAATTTTTACCGGCAATTCAAATGATTTGTAATAGCTAATGGCTAATTGATCTGCGGCGATTTTTGAAGCTGAATATGGAGACTGTCCAATCAAGGGGTGTTTTTCATCAATGGGAACATACTGTGCTGTTCCGTATGTTTCGCTAGTTGATGTAACTAAAACTTGCTCTAAATTAAGATTTTTTGCACCTTCTAATACATTGTAAGTCCCTTCAACGTTGGTGCGGATATATGCCAACGGTGATACATAGGAATAGGGTATACCAATGAGGGCTGCCAGGTGAAAGACAGAATTACAGCCTTCCATAGCTTTCGAGACCGAATCATAATCCCGAACATCCCCTAGGATGACTTCCATGTAATTTTTATACTCTGAATCTTCTAGCCAACCCCAGTAGTTGTTGGGATTGTAGCGGTCAAAGGCAACAACATTATATCCTTTCTCAACACAAAGCTCAGCAAGGTGAGAGCCGATGAATCCGGTAGCACCAGTTATAAGAATTTTTTTCAAAAAATAAAATTAATTTTTATAGGGATTGAATTTCTATCATTTTGCGAAATCTTGAATTTTCAGATTGTTGCAATTCATTAAACGATCCGGATTCAATTATTCTTCCTTTATCAAGTACATATATTTGATCAGCATTTTTTATTGTAGATAGTCTATGCGCGACAATAACCACTGTCATCTTACCTTTTAAAAAATCAATACTTTCCTGAATATGCTTTTCAGACTCGGTATCCAGGGCCGAAGTGGCTTCGTCAAGAATTAATAATTTAGGTTTTTTATAAAGCTCTCTAGCAATAAATAATCTCTGACACTGCCCACCAGATAAGCGAATACCTCTATCTCCAATGACTGTTTCATATCCATTTTTTAACTCGTTGATAAAAATGTCAGCTCTAGCTGATTTTGCAATTTGGTGTACATTATTTCTGTATTCTTTATCTAATCTATAATTACCTGACCACATACCAATATTATTAGCAATGGTGTCATCAAACATTACCGAATCTTGGCAAACATAGCCTATTTGATTTCTCCATGATTCTAATTTTAAGTCAGATGTAGATTGACCATCTATTAACAATTCACCTTTTGTAGGTTTTAGTAAAATTGTCAAGAGATCAACTAAAGTAGATTTACCAGCACCTGATTCACCAATAATTCCGATCGTTGTATTTGCCGAAATAGTTAAGTTTATATCACATAAAACATTTTCCTCTTTACTACTTTTATTAAATGAATAATAAATATTCTTTAATCTAATTTCCTTTGAAAATGAATTAATCTTATCTTTACCATCCAACTCTTTTGCCATAGTTAGATTCTCAAGCTCATCATTAACTACCTCAATTGCACCAACTTTACTAATAACCTTTTGCCATTGCCCATGAGACGCTGTCATATAATTTATACTTCGGTATAAAAGAAGTAAGGTCACGGTTATTTCTTCTATACCTGAACCATAATAGTTAAAGTGAAAACCAACGATAACTAAAAGGATGATTATTACTATGGGTTCTCTTATGGATTCTATAAAACTTACTATTATTTTAGTCTTTCTAAAATAATCTGAAAGAAGCCTTATGGATGTTTTGACTGAACCCTTTATGTGATTGTATTGACTTGTTGATATGATATACTTAAACCCATGCAATATTTGAATTAGATTTTTGTTTAGCTCACTTGTTTGTTTGGTCTGCTTTCTTGAAATTTGCCTTAAGTATTTATTAAAATACTGGAAGAACAATAACATTATTGAACCAGCAATAAATCCTATTAGCAATGATTTCCATGATATGTAAAATGCAAAAATTAAATATACAGCAGCAGTAATAATATTTGTTACTAATTTAACATATGATCCAAATGAGGATGTGAATAATGTTATCTGTTCATTAAGAACATTTACAAAATGACCTGTATTTCTTGTAACATAATAGTTGTAATCCATTCGCATCAAATTACTAAACATTCCCCCTTTAAGGTTTTGTAATAGATTGGCTTGTAACCTTGAACTATAAAAACCTTCAAAAAAATTAAATCCTCCTTTCGCAATAAATATTAGTGACATAAAAAAAATCATTTGATTTATCCCATTAATAGAAAAAATCTGTAAAAATTTATTAAAGAACTCAAGATTTGAGTTTTGAATCGCAGAGTTTTGCATATGACCTAGCAATGGAATTACTAGAGTAATGCCAAAACCTCCCAAAATAACTGATATTAGAGACAGTGTTATAACAAAATAAATCTTATATCCTAAATGTTTTGAATAATTGGAGTGGAACCAAAAAACATTTTTTCTTTTTTCAGTAAAATTATTTTTATTAATTGATTTCAATAATTTTTTATAGCATATCTATTTTGAATGATAATAATCTTTATACCATTTAATAAATTTGTTAACCCCATCACTAATATTAGTTTTAGGAACAAAATCTAATAAATTTCTTGATTTTTCAATTTCAGCGAAACTTTCTTTTACATCTCCAGGATGCATAGGTTCAAAATTAATTTTAGCTTTCTTATTAAGAGCAATTTCAATAAAGGCAATCATATCCATTAAATTTTCACTTTTGTGATTCCCTAGGTTAAAAACTTCAAATTTATAATTTTTGTTAATCGCGGCACGTGTACCATCTATGATATCATCTATAAATGTGAAGTCTCTTTTCATATTACCATTATTAAATACTGTGATTGGTTTATCTTCTAATATTTTTTTTGCAAAAATAAACATAGCCATATCTGGCCTGCCCCATGGACCATAAACTGTAAAATATCTTAAACCAGTTGTATGTAAATCATAAAGATGAGAGTAAGAGTGGGCTATAAGCTCATTTGATTTTTTTGTTGCACCATATAGCGATAATGGCTTGTCCGTTTTATCTTTTACACTACTTGGGCTTTTTTCATTGCCACCATAAACGGATGAGCTAGAGGCATAGACTAATCCTTTAACATCGTTATGTCGACATAATTCAATTATATTTAAAAAACCTACAAGATTTGAATCCATGTAAGCATAAGGGTTTTCAAGGCTATACCGTACACCTGCTTGAGCAGCAAGGTTTATAACGATATTTGGTTTAAAATTTTGAAAAATTTTAGTAATAGAATCTCGATTGGAAATATCAACTTTATTAAATGAAAAATTCTCGTAAGGTTCCAGTTGATTTAGTCTCGCTTGTTTTAAACTAGGATCATAATAGTCATTTAAATTGTCAACTCCCATAACTTCAAATCCATCCTCAAGTAATGATTTAGATAAATGAAATCCGATAAAACCAGCAGAACCGGTAACTAATAATTTCTTGCTCATATGATTAGCTTATAATGCTTTTTTAATATTTTTATCAGCATATATTGATTCATGAATAAAACTATTTTTATTAATACTCATTAATTTTTCTCTTTCCCCTCAAATATAATTAATCTTCTAATTTCAATTGGTTACTAGCTTTTGATAAAATTTTAATTACTTCCAAAGCATGATGACCATTAGCAATTTTTGGCTTGTCACCACCCAAATGATTAATAAAATATGATAATTCTTCTTTAAGTGGCATTTTTTGATTATAGTTAATTAACTTGACCGGACCATCTATCTTTTCAGGAATTCCATTCTCCATTTCATATTTTTTTGAGTAAAACTTTAGCGGCTTTCCTTCAACAGAATCTTCAAATGTTATCATCGCTTCAGATCCAATAACAACTAGACGATGTTCCTTAAATGGATGCAACCAACTAACAAAAATGTGTCCTTCGATTCCCCCTGAGTATTTTAATTGAGTAATAGTTGAATCATTAATTCCCTTTTGAAGAAATGTACTACCAGAAGCAGAAATATGTATAGGATAAGATTCAGTAAAATATTGGAAAATAGATATATCATGAGGGGCGAGACTCCAGAAAACATTCTCTTCCGTTCTTACTTTCCCAAGATTAAGCCGATTACTATAAATATATTGAAGCTTACCAATCTCACCTGAACTTATTAGTTCTTTAATTTTAATTATGGCAGGATGAAAAAGAAGTAGGTGGCCAACCATAAGATTAATCTTATGCTGCTCAGAAAGGTTTACTAAATCCTCTGATTCTTTTACAGTTAAGGCCAAAGGCTTTTCGATTAAAACATGTTTGTTTAATACAATAATTTCTTTTGCTATTTCATAGTGAGTTTCTGCTGGAGTAGCTATTATAAAACCGATAAAATCATTATTCATCAATGCATCTTCAACATTTTGATATATTGAAATATTTGGATATTCCATCTCATAATCATTAAGTAATTGTTTATTTTGATCTACAATCCCACCTAAATGTCCTAAATCATAAAGTGTCTGAATATGATTTTTTCCCCACTTACCCGCACCAATTACACAAATGTTTCCGGCATCCATCAGGCTATAATCACATTAGGAGATTGTTTAAAGCGTCCACGAGTGTCCACAATCAGTTTTGCTTTCTTTTGAATAAGTTCATAGTCAAATTGGTCATGATCGGTGGCTAGTAGGACCAAATCTGCTGATTGAATTGTTTTCGTTGTTAAAGACTTGGCTTGGAGATCCAAAGAATGTTTACGGGTAGGTGGTATAGAATCAAAAAATGGATCTGAAAACTGTACGTTTGCACCCATTTCATGAAGTACATCGATAATTTCAAGGGATGGAGATTCTCTTAAATCGTCCACATTTTTCTTATATGAAAGACCCAAAATTAGAATTTTGCTGCCTTTTATGGCCTTTCCCGCAATATTTAGAGCTTCCCCTACTTTCTGGATTACGTAACCCGGCATAGCTGTATTGATTTCGCCAGCTAATTCGATGAAGCGAGTATTCATACCCACTTCTTTTGCTTTCCAGGTTAGGTAAAAAGGGTCAATAGGGATACAGTGACCACCCAGTCCGGGGCCAGGGTAGTAGGGGGTAAAGCCAAAAGGCTTAGTGGCGGCGGCGTTGATGACCTCATAAATGTCGATATCCATTTTTTCTGCAACCATCTTTAATTCATTTACTAAGCCAATATTAACGGCACGATGAATATTTTCCAGAATTTTAGTCATTTCTGCTACACGTGGGGAAGAAACGGGCACAGTTTGATCTACGATTTGATCATATAAAGATTTTGTTAAATTCAAACAATTTTTCGTAAAACCACTCACTACCTTAGGGATAGTTTTAGTTGTATAGTTTTTGTTGCCTGGATCTTCACGTTCGGGGGAATAACCAACAAAAAAGTTACTGCCAATTTTCAAACCAACTTCTTCAATAAGAGGGACGATTTCTTCTTCCGTAGTACCGGGATAAGTAGTGCTTTCGAGAACTAAAAGCTGGTTTTCTTTTAAATATGGCTTGATAGATTCAAGTGTTCTACGAATATAGCTCAAATCCGGTTCGTTGTGTACACCCAAAGGTGTGGGCACGCAAATGAGGATTGCATCAATATTAGCTATTTCACTGAAACGGGTAGTAGCTCTGAAGCCATTTTTGATAGCAATTTCGATTTCATTTGAATCAATGTGCTTGATATAAGTTTCACCCATGTTGAGTTTTTTTACCTTTTCTACATCAATATCAAAACCGATAGTTTTAAACCCTTCTTTAGAAAAACGAATAACCAAAGGTAAACCGACATAGCCAAGTCCGATCACGCCGATCTCTGCGGTTTTTGATTTGAAGTAGCTAATTAAAGCGGATTTACTCATTTTAGAATGAAAAAGATTTCAATAGAAAAAATTGGTGAGGAAATCACAAGCAGTACAAATATGTTGTAAAATATAGAAAATTCAAATTGTTATTACTTTTTTCTGAAGATGTAGATAAAAAGACTGATGGATATGATAAGAATTAAAATATAGATGGTATTCATAAAAATAGCGGCTACAGAATACATCCCAAAGAATACAGGGTTGATAGACTTATGATTTAAAAAAAATGGTAACCCACCTAATAGAAATAGACTGATAATGCCATAGACACGATGATCTAAGAAAAAGTCTATACCTTTTTTCTTTAAAAAATTTCTTACGCGACGGAGTTTGCGACGTTCGTTAATATCACTATTATTTACGTAAGCACGAAAAAATCCTAAGAATATTCCAAAGCCTACCCCCAATATACCAGCTAATAGTACTTTGTAAATAAGATTTTTTCTTGATCCAGTTAGCGGAACTTGTGGTTCATCCAATATCTGCAAAATGTTTCCGCTCTGGATTTTTTGAATATTGGCCAGCTCCAACTGTTGCTTGAGAGTCAAGTAAATGCCTTTCTGAATATCCACATCGCGGGTCAGACGTTCTTGATCCAACTGCAGAGCAGGGGAAGAAATTTGACGGTTCTGCTCTCGGAATTTTTTCAATTTTTGTTCTGAAATTTCCAAATCGTCTCCAACAGATGCAATGCGATTATTAATAAACCTAATTTTTTCAGTTACATTTTGACTTTTAAAATAATGATTGAGTTTTTGCAATTCACCCAAAACTTTTATATTTATATCCCTAGCAAGCAATGGTTCTGTTGCTTTGACTCTGAGAAAACTAAGGGAACCCACACTTTCAAATTCAACCATTTCATGAAAAGTGCCCATAGCTGATCTGACTAGTATTTCTCTATCCACTGTTTGTTCTTCTACCTCATCAGTTAATGTTAATATTGACAGTAGAGATAATTCCTGTTGATATTTTTCCACATAAAATTTTTCATCAAACATTCTTTTTGCAAAGGTATGACTTTTTACCAATTCCGGGAATAAGGATGGACTGGAAAGATCGGTTCCACCACCCTGATTTACATTGACTCCAAACTGGGCGGCCACGCCCGCTAAACCTTCTACAGTGGATTGATTCTTCTTAGGTAAAAGCAGTATTGCCGAAGAAGTATAATATGGTTGAAATGTAAACTGGATATAGGTAAAGGTGAGAAAAATGGTAATAAAAGGCACCATAAGAATTACTTTAAGCTGTTGGGCTATGGTAAGAAGAATGTCGGATAATGAAATCGTGTCCTCTTCCATAGTGAATGGTACGTCCGTGGGTTGAGCTGATGATTGGAGACCGTAAGCGGGTGGTGTGATTTTGCTTATAGTGGCAACGATGTGGTGGGGAACCTGGTTGCGGGCTTTCCAATTGGAAACCGCCTGGGGAGTGGTATGTAAGATTCTGGCAATCTCCGCAAGGGAGGTAACACCGCGAGAAAACATTAATTGTTCTAATTCACTGAAGTTCATTAGAATAGTAAAGAGTGATGGGTGATGAGAGATGAGAAATGGGTTATGAGTGATGAGTAACGAGTGACGAGTGACTGGTGATGAGTGGTGAGTAGATTCATATGTTAATTGATTTTATTAGGCCAAAAAGCATTTTTCTAATTTCATTTAATTCTTCCAATAGCGACTTATCCTTTAGGTAACTTAATTCTGTCGAAATGATAAGCTGCGTCTCCAGCTCTGATATGGATCCAAGAGAAATATATAAGAATTGTTTGAACTCCTTTTTGGAGTTTCTTCCAGCACCTTCAGCAATGTTGCTCGGGATTGAGACGGCGCATCTGCGCATTTGATTTGTAAGTCCATACTTTTCAGTATCGGGAAATTTCGAGGTGATCCCATATATCTTTTTAACGAATTGAATTGATTTTTTCCACACGTCTAAATCTAAATGTGTCCTCATTGGAGTATAATGACTCGTGACGAGTTACGCGTTACATTTTTATGCAATTGAATCAA
>Ga0008649_10000674_pt1 | contig 29080 bp, 41 predicted proteins | sample SaaInlV_130m_DNA_2_FD_66601 | JGI IMG/M metagenome (GOLD analysis project Ga0008649, IMG submission 66601) | Marine microbial communities from expanding oxygen minimum zones in the Saanich Inlet - SI037_S2LV_130m_DNA | ecosystem: Environmental > Aquatic > Marine > Intertidal zone ... | reverse complement strand
CATTACAATTGAAATTCTCAAATGCATTTTTGGCATTATCATTGTTGATTCATTTAGAAAAGTTACCTCCGAATATTATTTGGAAGATGTCAGTTAGTTACTTTCCCAAGTACTGATACCCATATGGAAAAGATTGATGTGATTTACATTGATCCCCCCCCTTACAATACTGGAAATGAATTTACTTTTAATGATTACAAAGTGGAAAAAGAAGATTCCTATAAACATAGTAAATGGATTTCGTATATGAATAAAAGATTAACACTTTCAAAGAGATTATTATCTGATAAAGGAGTTATTTTTATTTCCATTGATGATAATGAGCAAGCACAACTTAAGATATTGTGTGATGAAATATTTGGAAAAGATAATTTTATCGCACAAATTATTGTAGTTTCTAATAGAAAAGGAAGACATTATTTAGAAATTGCAGTAATGCATGAATACGTTTTATGCTATAGTAAAAAATTAGATGTATTATTAAATAAATTACCAAAAAATATGGAAGATAAAAAACATGAAGATAAAAAAGGAAAGTATGAGTTATGGGAATTATGAAATAGAAATCCTAAATTCAATAAAGGGAATCGACCAAATTTATTTTATCCAGTATATGTAAATGAATCAATTACTGATGAATACAAAAATTGTGCTGTTTCACTTACAAAGAATGATGATTATAATATAGAAATTTTTCCACGAAATAAAGAGGGGTTGGACGGTTGTTGGAGATGGAGTAAAAAGAAATTTTTAGAAAATATCATTACAGATGATCCTATATCGAGTGAATTAGTAGCAAAAAAAAGACGAGATCAAGGTTGGAACTTATATCAAAAATCACGTAGTGATTCAAGTCATTCCAAATCTGTTTGGGATGAAAAAGAGATGACTACCGAAACTGGAACGATAGAATTAAGAAACATATTCCATGGTTCTGTATTTGATCATCCTAAACCTGTAGAATTGATTAGGAAAATCATAATGTTGGCAACTACCAAGAATTCAATCATTTTAGATTTTATGGCAGGTTCAGGTACCACTGGTCAAGCTGTATTACAACTAAACAAAGAAGATGGTGGAAACAGAAAATTCATTCTCTGCACAAATAATGAAAACAATATTTGCACTGACGTATGTTATCCAAGACTCAAAAAAGTAATCAAAGGTTACAAGAACTTAAAGAATGAAAAAATAGATGGATTGGACGGCAATCTCAAATATTTCAAAACATCATTTGTTGATTCAGAACCAACAGATCAGAACAAAAAAACAATGGTGGAGCAATCAACAGAGATGTTATGCTTAAAAGAAGACTGTTTTGAATTGATAAAAAAAGGGAAACAATTCAAAATATTCAAGAATCATGAGAATAAATATCTGGGAATCATCTATTATTATGATGGAATAGAATCATTCAAAAAAGAGGTTCTAAAATTGGATAAAAAAATCAATACGTATGTATTTTCATTGACTGATGAAGTAAATGTAGAAGAGTTTGAAGATATCCGATCACTAGTAACTTTAAAACCGATACCATCTGCAATACTAAATGTATACAAGAGGATATTTGCATATGTTCAAACTAAGAAATTATCAAGAAAAACACGTAAGTGAGTTAAAACAAAAAATAGATGAATTTTTTAATTTAAAATCAAAGAAAATTTGTATTTTCAAGTCTCCAACTGGATCAGGTAAGACAATAATGATGGCTGAACTAATCAAGAGACTTGTAGATAATAGAATAGATGAAAAAGAAATTGCATTTATTTGGATTACGGTTCACAAGCTACATGATCAAAGCAAGGAAAAATTAGAAAGATATTATGAGGATCTACAGACTGTAGGGTGTGCAAATTTTTATGATTTACAAGACAAACAGATACAGAACAAAGAAATTTTATTTTTCAACTGGCAGAGCATAAACCAAGAAAAAAATATCTACATAAGAGAAAATGAAAATGAGTTTAATCTATCAAAAGTTATTGAAAATACAAAAGATGAAGGTAGAGAGATCATACTAATCATTGATGAAAGTCATCATACTGCAAGCTCTGAAAAATCAAAAGAGATAATCCAAAAAATAAACCCAAAAGTAACGATAGAGGTTTCAGCTACGCCTAAAATTTCTGATACTGATTATGTTCAAAGTGTTGATCTTCAAGAAGTCAAAGATGAAGAGATGGTGAAAAATTCTGTAAGGTTAAACTATCATCTTGGAAATACTCAAGGTAGTACCACAGATGAATTAATCATAAAGATAGCACTTGAAAAACGACAGGAGTTAAAGAATCTCTATGAGAATGAAAATTCTAATGTAAATCCACTAGTATTGATACAATTACCTGATTCACGCAAAGGAATGTTAGATAGGAAAGACCAAGTAATCAAACTCTTGGACTCAAGATTTGGAATAAATACAAACAACGGTAAACTTGCAATCTATCTTTCAGACAAAGACAACAAGGTGAATCTTGAAAATATTGAAAAAAATGAAAATGAAGTTGAAGTTTTAATCTTCAAACAGGCAATTACTGTTGGATGGGATTGTCCACGTTCATCAATTCTTGTGTTATTTAGGGAATGGAAAAAATTTGAGTTTTCTATACAGACAATAGGCAGAATAATTAGAATGCCAGAAATAAAACATTATGATAATGATGAATTAAATCATGCCTATGTATACACAAACATTGAAGAAGTACAGATTGCAGAGGATGTCACAAAAGACTATATCACAATTTATGAATCTGTAAGAAGAGATGATCTGAATGATGATATTGATCTAAAATCAATATACATAAAACGAAAACATGAAAAGACTCGTCTCAATGCAGAGTTTCGTAAGATTTTTTCGGAGGTTGCAAACAAGCAACGTCTTGTAAATAAAGTATCATTAGATGTTTCAAAATTAGAGCAGAAATTAATTACTGATGTAGAAATTGCAGAATTAGATAGAACTCAAAACATTCATGGAACTTTACTTATTAGACAATCAGATATTATGAATCTACAAAACAGATTTGATGTGTTTGCAAGAGAAATGACAGAGCCTTTTGCAAAAGAACATTCTCATGGAATTATCAAACGCTGTATTCACCAATTTTTTGAGAAAAATACCAAAATAACCGATCTTATGGACATGGCAAACATAACACTGTCTACAAAAAACAAGGATCATTTTATCAGGGCAATATCCGAATCAAAATCTCAATTTACCCGAGATGTTGTTGAAAAAATCAATCGTGAAACAGAAGATATTCAAAAATGGAACATCCCAGAAAATACAGAATATACCAAAGTCTATGACAAAAAAAATTACAAAAAATGCATAATGTCACCATCTTATATCAAGACAGACATACAAAATGAAATTAGATTTATGGACTTTCTTGAAGATAAAGAAAATGGTGTAAAATGGTGGTTCAAGAACGAGGTAAATGACAAGAAATACTTTGCCATAAAATATGATGATTCTGAAACTGGAGAGCCTCATGCATTTTATGTTGACTTTGTTATTCACATGAATGATGGCAGAATAGGTCTATACGATACAAAAGCAGGATTTACAGCTAAGATTGCCAAGCCAAAGGCTGAAGCATTATCAAGATACATCCGAGATAACAAACCCAAGAAAGTCTTTGGCGGTATTGCAGTATTTGAGAATGGTGAATGGTTGTACAATGACAATGAAGAATATGAGTATGATGATGTAGATTTTTCCGACTGGAAACCACTTGATTTGAATTAATCCACCTAACTTAACACCTATCACCCTGATTGAACACTTGGGTGAAAATCCTGAAATGACACGAAGAATGAACAGTGTAATATTTTCGTTTGTGCTCAACATGGTTTATTTCCTAGATTTTTTACTTGAAATTTTCTTTGTGAATTTTCTTTTAACAGATACAGGTTTCTTTTTAGATATATTTTTTGGAATCTTAGAGTTCTTTTTACTGTGTGCTTTTTGACGTTTATCTAAATCTTTGAATATTTTAGTAGATTTTGAAGTAACTAGTTCTGCACCAGGTAATGTGCCAATGTTATCAACATCTACATTCCAAATTGAATATTTTGCTGCATTTTCTTTCTTTCTTTTTGGTGTGTGATTTCTTTGTTTTAATCCTATTTGAGGTATTTTTATAGATACAGGAAGTTTCTTTTTGGTGGTTCTGATTCTAGGAGTGGTTTTAAGAGTTTGTTTAGTGGTTAGTTTTGGTGGATGGGTAAATACGAATCCGTAATCTTGTTTTCCTTTTGTTCCTTGCTTTCCTTGTTGTACCAGTAAATCATATAACATTACTTTTTGTTTTTTCTTAGATTTTGTACCTGTTAATTCACCAAGTTTAGGATTTTGTTTTAACAGATTCTCTAAGACGGTATTTGTGGTTTGTTGCACCTTTGGGGTAATATCATGCTTTATGGTATTACGTTTACCTGTTGATTGACCTAACAGATTATTTAGCATTGGTGTTGTTGTCATTTTTGGTCTGTTTGGATGTAAGACTTGTTCCACTATTGTAATGTCACTTTGTTTCTTCTTTGATGATTTAGTTTTAGATGATGGTTTTACTTTAGGTGGTTTTGTTTCTAGAATCTGTTTTGTCATACTAGATGATTTTGTAGATTGTCCTGCAATATTTTCAGGTGCATCATTATTTGATCTATTATATGCCCATCCGCTTTCTGCCTCTTCTGCTTTGGTAAGTTTTTTAGGTTTGTGTTTTTTTATCATTCCATTAAACATGTTTTGACTTGTATCTTTTGATTTCATAGAACCAACAGGATCATATTTTTTTGGTGCTGAATCTTGCAGTAATTTTTCTAAATTAAATTCATTGATTTGCTTTGATACTGTGGCTTTTCTTACAAGTTTTCCAATAGGTTTAGTGGTTTTTTTAGATACAGGGTCTATGATATTATCATGTATAGTATCAGAAAATGTGTCTTTGATTTGAGAGGATTTGTCTTTGAGTTTTTTATTATTAATGGTAACAGAAGTTTTTACATATCTTGAGGGTTTGCCTAACAGATTATCTAGCATTGGAGTTTTTGGTGTTTTAGCAACAGATTTTTCAAGATTATGATTATACATGTTATTTTCAAACTTAAATTTCCTTGATGCCTTGGATATGGGATTATTACGTTTTGATGGTTTTTTAGTTCTAGTATTTTTTGGCTTTGTAGGATATGCCTTTTCTAGTTCATGTTGATACATTGTATTTTCAAATTCTAGTTTTCTTACCTGTTTACCGATGGTTTGATCTGTCTTTTCGGATATACCTTTTTTGAATTTCTTTGATTTTTTCTTTATCTTGTCATTGATGGTTGGCTTGTAGGGGATAGTTTTTGCCTTTTTCATTGCATCAAAGTCTATCACATCAAATGCTCCACCGTCTGCAACTGTAACTTTTTTTGTAATTATCTTTGGTTCTTGGGCTGATGTTTTTAGAAGATATGCCAGATTATTAGGAGATGAAGGGGTGGTTTGTATGACTGGTTTTGTTGCTTGACCAATGGCTGATTTTCCTCTACCAAATGGTACAAATGCACCTAATACGGATATTCCGATAGTACCCGCTAGATATTCAGCACCTTCCCAAGTCTTTATCTTTTGTGCAATGTATGATGAACTAGTCGGTATAGATTGGGATTGCTTTTTTGGTATGACATTAGGAGTTACACTTGAAGGATTAATCAGTGTAGGAGTGCTTTTTGATTGTGATATCGCAGAATCAAAGAGCACTACTTCTAGAGATTTTTCATGTGGAGTAGAATCATATATTTTTTGTATCTTTTGTTGTGTAATAATCTCTGGTTCATTATACAGTTTACCTCGTGCTGTTGCGTATAGTGATGCTAATCCCAATCCAAACTCTACACCATAATCTCTTACTGCATCAAGTATAGGTATTTTTATTGTAGTTGCCTCACCTGTACCTTTTGTGTTATCAATTCGCTTTTGATTATTTTGCATGTATTGGTTTAGTAATTTGTCAGTCTTTGATGGTGTCTTGGGTTCCATGTCAAGTAGAGAAGACATTGTATTCCACGATTCATAATGTTTCGGAGTGTTGCCTAACTGGATAATTTGATCTGGAAATTCATATGTTGGGATTTGAGGATTCTGTGAAAAACTAAATTTGGTTTCTATTTCAGGTTTTAAATTTTGAGGTATAGTGACATCAGTTTGTATCTCCTGTTTTGGTGAAATTGGTTTTGCAAGTTCTTCAAAAACATCTTCTTGCACACGTAATTTCTTTTCAATTAGTACACCTGATGAGCCTATTGCATCACCTTTGTAAAGAAGAGTATTTGCAGTTCCAACGTATGGGTTTTTCTCCATTGCTTTTTCTCGCAGTGAGATTGCCTGTTTGTAATTAGTGGCACCAGTAACTGCTGAGAATAATTCCTTTTGCTGTGTTTGGGTGGTATCGTATGTCTCTTCTGCTTTTTTTGATTGGAGTGGTGTTGTACCAAATATTGAGACGGGTGTCTTTTCAACTGATTTAAAATAACTACTGGGATGAATTTTTGGTCTAGTCTTTGTTGCCTTGATTAGTGGCTTTTCAATTACTGATGGGATTTTAATGGGTGCAGATTCTCGTTTTGTCTCATATTCTCTGATTGTCTTTTCATGTTGCTCTCGTGCCTTTACAGCGTTTGATTTTGCAGTTGTAATTGAGGATTGTCTTTTTCTTTCAGATGTTATAAGATAATTATCGTAATAATTTTGAGCTACAGATAACATTGTTCCATGATGATTAGGTGTACGTGCAAATGCTCTTGATGCTTTGGTTTTAACCCATTGTGGCAAATTAGAATTGGCTAGGTTAAATTGTTGATTTGCAGTACTTCTTTCGTTTTTCAGCACGTTGATTCTACCATTAATGTTTCGAATTTGTGACTGTGTTAATGGAACATTACGGTATCCAATTATTCTTTTTTTACCCGTGTATCGGTTTGTGTAGTATTTTGGCACTCGAGTGGTAGAGCCTCTGCGTTTAACTAGTTCATCTATTTGTGCATTATATTTGTCATTGATTGCCTTTTGTTGTTCAATTCTCTTTTGTTCGGCTTGTTTTATTGCTGCAGCCTTGTTTGATTCTGCTTGTTTTTCTGCTTCTAGTTGTTGTACTGCTGCATCATATTGTTGTTTTTGTTTGTTGTATTCTGCCAAATCTTTTTGATGTTTCTGATATGCCACATTATTTTCTTCTTTTTGTTTTTGTAATTTTTGCTGTTGTTGTATTTTTTGTTGTTTTTCTCTTGTTGCGGTAGCATCTGCTTGAGATATGGAACGAGCTTTGTTTGCACGTAGTTTTTCTTGTAATGTTGGTTCAGTCATTATACGGGTAAATTCCATTAGTAATTTTTGTTTCCGTAATCATTGGTAGCGTCAGGGTTGGTAAAATCACCAAAGGCTTGGTTTAATTTTTCTAGTGGGTCTTTCTTTGATTTGTCTTTTCCAGCAAATGAGAATAATGATTGTGCAGTCTTTGTTGTGTTTAGTAAATCTAATAGTTTGCCACCTTCTGATGATTTTGCACCAAGAGCACAATCCATTGAATATGCAATTTCTAATAGAAACGGTCGTAATCTTGGTTCAGCAGACTTTGCCAATGAACGGAACTGTTCTAGGTCTCTAACTAACAATTCCACTCCTACCTCACTAGGGAATATACTAGTCCTATAACGAAGTAATGTAGGATCTAGTGGTTTTTCAGGATCATACCCTGAACCTGCCTCTATAATTGATATGATTCCAGAGTTTAATGACAATGGATCAAATTACTCAAATTGATATAAAATAATAGAGTTGGAATTTATTTTCAGAATTAATTTATTTACATGAATAGTGAACCCAAACATTCTTTGAATTTCTAATAATTTTATGTTCTTCTGCAATTATTTCTAATTTACATATTTTACAGGTTCCATCAAATTTTGCAGTTATTGGCTTATTGCTGTATGTGTTACTAGTTCCTCTAGGTCTAAAATATTGGCAGTCTTGACATTTGTTACACTTGTTTGGGATTCCTGTACTATGGTACTTGTCAGCATGTCCACACAAGCAAATAATCACCATAAATGTATGAACATATCTAAGAATGTAAGATTTGCTGGAATGGTATAATCTAAAATGTTATCTTCTATCCCAATGACAGTCACAATTACAGCCTTTGCTACATCTCATTCTCTTACAATCAGAACATTTTGGACTAGACCAATATGGCGTAGTATTCATGATTCTGTTTTGGTAATTATCAATAATAAAAGATCATACAAATATCAGTAATTTACTAAAAAATTAGTTGAAATTAAGAGGTAGAATAGATGAACTCCATTCCTATATCGATATGATAAACACCATACAAAAAGAAGCAGAACAAGATACTAGTGATGATGTAACTAAATTTGAAGGATCAGATTCAATGAATCCTCAAAATATTGCATCATATATTCATTCTATGTTAGATACAATACATAAAACTGGATTATATCACAAGTCTCGACTAGATATAATCAAAAATATTGCACCTCCAATAGAAGAATATATCAGATTTTTGTTAAAAGAACTCGAAGATAAAAGATTGAATGTAAATGCTGAGTTTAAAGATGATTTTATTAATGATTTCTTAAAGTTTGATATTAAAGCAATGGAAAAAGTAGAAAAACTAGAATTACAAATGCAAGAAATTTTAGGATTAAGTGAAACAATAGACGAACTACTAACTACAACATACAATAGTTTTGTAGGAATGCTAAATTTCATAGAAGATAAAAAATAAATTTGTAGATCATCACATGGTTTAAATTTATTAGTTATTTTACAATACAAGAAATATTCTAAAACTATTGTCCTCTGTTTGTGATGAATACTATAATTGTGTATAATGTGTATAATCCCAAAGGTATCATGAGTAAAAATACAACATCTCCAGGTAATCCTAAAGAGTTGATAAATCCTGCAATGAATCCACCTGCCAAAAAATTTACAAAGTCAAGCAAACCTGATAGTACTCCAGCAAAGTTTTGAGTAGATTGTATCACCCACTCTATAGGGTTGCCAGTACTGTTAAGCGGGGCTGTAGCATTAAGTATCAAACTAGATGTGCTAGGTGTCTCAGTTAATACAAGAGGTTCTTGGTTTATTGGTGAACGTAATACATTATTTGGAAATGCACCAATGTAGTAAAATTGAAAGATTCCAACAAAAGCATTAACTGTGAATAATGCACCATAAATTTCTAGGATTACTTTATACAATGTACCATATCGCCTATTACTCCATTACCCTCTTTCTGATTACCTCAAAGAATGCAAGACCTGCACTAATTGCAATTAGTGTAATTGAGATTTCAAAAGGTAGTGATTCTGCCTGATCAGTTCCAATTACTATAAACATTCCAATTAGTCCTGTGTATGTGAAATTTCTAGTTAAAATGAATACTAGAGATATTATTGGAAAATAAACAACTGCTACAAACCAATCTCCAAGATAATCAACAAACAAAGCGTGCTTTATTGCATTCCAAGGATTAGAAATAAAACCACACATTTGGGATTCATTAGTTGCAAAACATGGTACTTCTTCACCGTTGACGGTATAGGTAGAATTAGAGTGAGTTGCATATGCTGTAGGTAAAATAACAGTGATTGATAAAAATAACAAAGGCATGAAAAGTAAAAATGGTGTTTTAGGGAATGCCAATGTTAAAACCGTTGGTAATAGAACTGATGTCAAAATCATTGAGGAATTGTAACAGGATGATGATACCAACCACACCAAACAACATGTATGATGCAGGGAACCAATTCTTAGGTTTTGTTGTTCTCAACCCCTTGAATCCTTTGTTTAATTTGGATAGTGAGACCATAATGTTTATGGCGTCTTTTGGCTCGTATGTGTGAAAGTTCTCTGCAATTAAATCCAATCCGTGAGGTAATGCAGTTGATACCTGTAGTAGTTGAGTGTCTTTAATGTGATCAATTAATCCTTCAAAAGTTAATGTCTTGTTTTTCATTTTATTTTCTAGAATTAAAGCATCTTCTTCTGTAATGTAGGATTCTGTTGCCAGTTGTTTTATTATGAGGTAGTTTGTTTGGATTTCTGAAATTGGTGCTAGTTCCCCTGATTCACCTTCTAGATTTGCTGAATCCTCATTTTCCCTAGTTTGTGTAATATTTTCATTATGTTGTGTTATCTCTTTTTGTAACGATTTTATAATGACAGTCATTTTTTCTGTATCAAGTTTTGATTGTTGTTGTAACTTTTCTTTAGATAGTTTTCTTAACCTTATTCCTTGAAGAATGTTTTTTCTATTGAGTTTTGTTAGTTTGTTTAATTCAGCCCATCTGTATAATTCTGCCAATAATTCAGGTGAGAAGGGATTTTGATTTCTCGTATCAAAGAAATAAACTGGCGTCTTATTCATGAAATGGACGTATTCTGGTTTTATCTCAAAGAGTCCCCAATCAGGATCAACAAAGTATTTTGAGTTTGGCGGTAATTTTCTTACCAAGAGCTGTTTTCCAGGTGCAAAGATTATTGCCACTGGAACTTTTGATGTTGTGATTTGGTATGATGGAATGTATAAATTTGATAAATTAAAAAAATCATTACCTTTTTTATTCAATGGAATAATTCTTTGAGAATGGTATAAAATAATAGAGTTGGAATTTTGTTTTTGAGAATCATTTTTTTCTTTTGAGTACTAGAGTTATTGCCAGAATTATTATGATTCCCCAAAACCAAGCAGGTAAGATAAAAATTCCTGTAACGTGTAGTAAACCAGATAGTATCATGAGTATTATGGTAAATATTGGAACTGTCTTGGGAGATGCCATCACACCAATTATGATAAATCCAAAAGTGAAAATTCCCATTCCAAAGTATATGCCACCATGATTCATAATCCAGTTATCTAGTTCGTTTAGTGGTGTATCTCCCTGTGTAATTTTTCTTGGATCAGGAATAGTTACAGTTTGAATTTTAGTAGATATATTTCCTGAACTATCTGTTGCAGTCCAAGTTATTGTAGTGATTCCATAGGGATATGATGTAACAGCATTGTTTGTAATTGTAGGGTTTTGATCAACTAAATCTGTAGCAGTAGCAGTTCCGATGTTTACTGTGGTTTGTTCTCCTGTTGCTTCTATTGTAATATCATTGGGCATAGTTAATGTTGGCGGTGTTGTATCTTGAATAATTACAGTTTGAGTTGCAGTAGATATATTTCCTGAATCATCTGTTGCAGTCCAAGTTATTGTAGTGATTCCAAGAGAAAATGAATTAGGTGCATTATTAGTTATCGTTGGACTAGGATCAGAATTATCTATAGCAGTAGCCAGACCTATGTTAACGTTAGTAGATTGACCTGTAGCCTCTGCTGTTACATCAGAGGGAATGGTAAGAATTGGAGACGTGGTTTCAATCACATTAATGGTTCTAACAACTTGTATTGCATTATTTCCTGAACTATCTGTAGAATCATAGATTATGCCATAACTGCCTATAGAATCAACAAAAGAATTTGAATTGATAGTTATTTGGGAGCCATCATCAGTAGTTGCCCCAAGTTCTGTATACCCATCACCTAGTTCTATCATTTGTGGATTGTTTCCTGTCAGTGTGATTATCGGTGGTGTTGTGTCTTGTATTGTTACTGTTTGAACTACATTGTTACTGTTTCCAAAACTATCTGTGACAGTCCATAAAATAAAATTAATCCCAATAGGAAATAATCCAGTTGAATTATTAGTTATAGTTGGGTTAGAATCAACTAGATCAGTTGCAGTAGAAGTTCCAATTGAAACAACAGTAGATGAACCTGTAGCCTCTACTATGATGTCATTTGGAATTGATATCGTTGGAGGTGTTGTGTCTTGTACTGTTATTGTTTGAATTCCAGTGGAAAAATTATTTGATGAATCAGTGGCAGTCCATAAAATTTTAGTTGCACCTACAGAAAATGATGATGTAGAGTTGTTTGTAATTACAGGATTAGAATCAATATCATCTGTTGCTGTTGCAGTACCAATATTTACTATAGTGGATTGTCCTGTCGCTTCTGTTGTGATATCGTTTGGAATAGTTAAAGTTGGTGCTGTTATGTCTGATTGAGATTGTGTTATTTGTAAGTCTACGTTATCCCACCAAATCTTTTGATTCCAGTTACTACCCCAAGAATCATTTAGCCACATTCGGATTACGATACTGTCATGTCCGGATATGATACTTGTAATATCTGCACTGTAAGATTGAATTCCAGTATCAGTAGTTCCACCTGCTTGCAGTGTTTGAGAGGACAATGTATTTCCTGACGTATCAAGTATCATTAATCGAAAGTTTGTGGTACTAGAACAAGCACATCCACTTAATGCTCTCCAGTCAAAAGACAAATTTACAGAATCAGCGTTTGTTACATCAAAGATTTTTTCTGCATTAGAGTTAACTGAAAATCCATCACCTGAAATGTATGCCATGTTGTTATTGTTTGATAAAGAATATCCTGATGCTCCACTATATCCCCATCCATCTAGTCCACTATCAAATGTATCAATGGCATATGCTGGAATTACGCCTAAAAATGATGAAAAAACAAGTACAAAAACAAGATAGAATAATTTCATATTCTAGTCACTCATATGCAGTACTAGCAGTCTTTCGAGTTGATGCGTTAATCATCCATACAAAAATAGAAAACATTGCAATAACGCCAGCTCCTAGATACATGTTCCATGACATGTCTCGCACACCGAGAGCTCTTGGGTCTTCCACATCACCCCACATTGTTTCATTGTGAGTGATTTTATACATCTCTGGCATCATTGAAAGCCAGATTAAACCAATAAAGAATATGGCCAAAACTCCACGAATTATAGTGTTAACTCCCATGGAATGAAAAATAATATAATTCTAGATAACAGTATAGTTGGAATTTAGAAAAAATAAAAAAGAAAGTGGTTTCATCTATGCAGCTCTTGTGCCAACGAATCTATAGATGATTGGAATGATTAACAAGATTATCAGTGACGACGCGATAGTTAGAATATTAAATCCTGAACCTATTGCTCCATCACAAGCCTTGTAACCAGCATGTGTCTTATCAGTAGCATCTATTGTTCCATCATTGTTGTAATCTGTATTTTCACAATCGCCAAGGGGTGATGATGAAATTGCTGTAAGTACTTGTACACCTACAACGAGACCGACAATAACAACAATGATGCCAATGATCATGTTCATGTCCATAGAAAGACAGAAAAAATTATTCCACATAAAGGAGCAGTTGGAATTTTATTTTGGAATATTTTTCTCTGCACGTTTTTTAATTAGTACTGGAATTAGAATTGATTTTACAATTAATAGTATAATTGAGACAAAAAATAACATGTAAAATATTCCTGTAAAGATTGGTCTAAATGTTTCATCTACAGGTATTAGTTTTGTGGAATGGTAAGTTTTGGATATCTCAAATATTCCAGTATTTGTGTTAATTGTACTTGTTGTCTCTTCTTGCAGTATGCCAAATTCTAGATTTCCTGAAAATAATAAAATCAGAATCAAAGCCATGAGAAAAGAAAGTATTAGAAATATTGAACTATTCACTTGATCTTTTGCTTTTACACCTGCAAAAAAAGAAAGCCCAAAAATGATCATAGTTAGTATGGGAAAAAAGATGGGCTGAATATTTGGATTTTGAATGGTTATAATATTATTCCAAGATTCTAAAGTAAATTCTGAGAATTCTACATCATTAGACCTAACATTAATCTGAGAAAAGCCACTATCAGGCATGTTTATTGTGGAGTTTATTGAATCTCCAAATACTATAGGGACAGAAAAAGACAGTAAAATGATGAGGAAAAGAGACGTTTTTAGCATTTTTCCTTACATAATTCCTTGACAGATTCAAGCCATTTGTTATATTGGTAGTTAGGGGATGTGGAAATATCAATTATAGATACAGGATCAGTAATTATCTCTGCTTCTCGATATTTTGTGGTATCATCACTGCAACCATTTCTCATATGATGTATGGTATCAGGTAACAAGAACTTCCAATTATCCGAATTGATTTTTACAATACTGCAATTGTCAATGTATCTGTCATGATATATGGTTCTTGAAGAATTACTAAAAACACTTGATTCTTTAATTATATAATTATCAAAGTTTGGCATGATTATGATTTTACCAAAGTTAGAGCCGTTTGGTGCATCAACAATTAATCTAGGTGTATCATCAAGGAAATACCATAAATGGGAATTTTTGATTTTAGGTGTTTCCCTGTGAAAAAATCCAGATTCATCTTTTATGAATTCGCCTGAAACAAAAGTTATGGATGAATCAAGTTTAGATAACAACTCATATGTTGGACATGTTGAAGACATGTTATTTTTGATTAATGTAATACATGTTTGTGATAATTCGATTTCAATAATTTTGTTATCTGTGACTCTGGATGATAGTAATTTTTTTGCCTGTGTTAGTATGGATTCTAAGGATTTTATCAGATTGATTTTTTCTGATTTGTCATTTAGATAATCAATGTATTTCATATTTTCTGCTTTTAGTTGTCTTTCTGCAATTAGAATATCATATTGTACATCACGTAATTTTTTTGCATGAGTAAAAGAATCATTATTAATTTTGTTTAATTCTCTTAGGATGTTTTGTTTTTGAGTTAATATTTTTTCTTTATCAGATATGATAATTTTTTGTTTTTCAATGTTTATTTCAATATTTGTTATAGTATTTTCGGCATTATTGATTCTGATTTTGGTATTTTGTATGTCGTTTCTAGAGATACCATATGCAGAATCAATTAAAAACAAAGAAGACATTAAAGAAATGCCAAAAAATAGGAGTAAAATGCTAGTCTTCAAGTAATGTAGTTTTCTAAAAATTGCTTTTAAAAATAGAGTTGGAATATGAAAAAATAAAAAAGAGTTTTTGGATTGTCTAAAGACATTCAACTAACATGTGATTTTTGATTTGACTTGCCTGAGACCATGACAGATTAGAATTCTTGTACACATCTTTTAGATTCTCACAAGTCATGTTACCAAGCAATGAATCAACTAGTGCTGAATCATCAAAGGCATCCAAATTGTCCCAAGTAAACACAAGTCCAACTATTGCCAAAAATGCGACTAAACCTAAGATTAGGCATAAACCTTCTGCTTTGTTTGGATCATGAAAGAACTTGTGAACTAGTTTTCTTCTTCTAATGTCAAGTGTTTTTTCAACAACTCTTTCAATTTCAGAATCTTTCATAGTACAACAGAAAAAATTATTCTACATAAAGGAGCAGTTGGAATTTTATTTTGAATACTATAATTAATTTTCCAACCAACTAAATCTATCATTATTTCTTCTATTTCTTTTAGAATTTGATGATGATCCTTCTAGCCAACCCCAATCACCACCACTATTGTTAGATTTTCTATTTGTATTTCTACGAGTGTTTTGTCGTCTCTTTGGAGCTGTTTTTCGTTTAGATGATGCTTTTTTCTTTGAACGTAAATTAGAACCACTTTCTAATTGGTCAATACCTTTTTCAAATTTTTCAACTCTTTTTTGGAATTTGTCAACTCCCTTACCAACTTTATCAAAGACATCAGCATAAACTTCCAATGTGGATTTGTTTCTATTAGATTCATTTTTTTCAATTTTATCTTTTAGTTTTTGTTTCTTCTTTTTTTGTGAAGTGTGGGCTATTCTTTCTCGAGCTTTGATTCTTGTTTCTGCTTTCCATTTATTATAATCTATAACTGTTTTGAATCCCGTATTTGTTGCCTCTCTTTGTTGGCTTTCTTCTTGACGTTTTTTTATAATATATTTGATTTTACCAAAAACCATTATCTCAGATGTAATTTAATAATACATTAAGGGATAGTTGGAATTTTATTTTAAAATCATTCTCATATTGCATGTTTTGAATGCTGCAATGCTTTGGCTTCATCAATCAAATTAGATGATTTCTTTTTGACATGACGTAGTTTCTTTTCTGGAATTCTTGCCCTGCTTCTCAATAATGAGGATAACTTTTCATGATCAACATCAAAAGTTGACAATAGTTCCTTTGCGTCAAAATAACCATAAATTGTATTGTTGCGATATTGTGCGGTCTCACCAGCACGTAATAATTCCATTTTTAGTCCTGCAATTCCATCATTTCCATAGTGCTTGTGTATTAATTCTACCACCATTTCAGGCGATAGTTTCATGTATTGACTTTTCTTTTCAGAACAAACAAGACATGATTCCTTTACAAACACAAAAAATCTAGGATAATTTCCATCATAACACATGAAGAATCTAAATGGCTTATCCGTGGTGTATTGATGCTTTTTCTTTTTAGTAATGGATAGAGTGAATTTTCCTTTTCTAACCATATCTCTGGTAATATCTGCAAATGCCCTTATTCTACCATTAAATTGAGATTTGGTTATTGCATTAAAATTCAATCTTTCCTCATTACTCATATCGGTGTAAATTTTCCAACCACCCTGAGATCTCCACATTTTTTCTATGCTGTTCATATAGTGAATGTTGGCTATGATGATAACTTTTCTGTCTTCACTTGCAAATTTTGGATGCCTTGCTTCTGTTAATGCAGATAGAATTTCACTCTTTTTTGCCTGCCCCTCTTTGAGTTTGAATACTAGAGAAATATCATCAAAGATTAGTATCAGGTCTTCACTAGGTAGAGAATCCATAATATTCTCAAAGTTTAGAATTTCTTTTTTTCCAAAATGCTTTACAATGTATGGTTTTTTCTTGTGTATTTGATGGGCGATGTAATTGGCAAGGGTAGTTTTTCCAGTCCCAGGGGTTCCAATTATCAAAATAGATGTGAATCGTTTTACTGTATTTTCTGCAATCATTTCATCAACCATGATTCGAGGATTATGCCATTGGGCTATTGGCGTATCATGGAATTGTATCTCACCTTGATATTTTGATTTCTTCAAGTCCTTTGATTTTTTATCTAATTGTGAAGAGTGCATTTCTATAATTGGTTATACGCATCGATGTTCTCTTTTCTGAATAGTGACATGCCACGCTCTAGTTTTGGCATCCATTTATCGCAGTAAAGTTTAGCCAACAAATTAGCATTGTTTTTGGCACGAGAAGAGTTTGAATGTAAACGGAAAGGTTTCATATCATCTAGTCTTGCATCTTCGGGATGTGCCTCATTACGAGTAAAGAGGAAGATGGCAGCAGTGATAAAGTCATGAGAGGTATATGACTTGAGGAAGACAAAGCGTAGTTGGTTTAGTTGTATGTCGAGGTTCTCATAATAGTTAGTCATTGGTGTAATTGAGATTCTACTAGATGATACATTAAGAGATAGTTGGAATTTAGAAATTAATTAATGATACAATAAAGAGAATGGCTGGATGATGAGAACTAGTTTACCACATCATAAAGAGAATAGTATGATATTAGAGTACACAGAGAGTGAAATTCAAAGATACTACATTAACATATTATAATATGTATTAACATAGAGCACAACATAGTGACTAGCGAATTACGATTTGAGGTTTTTGTTGTCGTTTATTACTGTCCATTTCATTGCACATATTGGACAAAACTATACTAAAAGTCTAGTAAGTCTTAGTTTAAGACTTGGGGTATGTTACAAATTAGGATTGAATTAGAATTTTTCCTGGCAAAAAATGAGCGCCCATATAGGGTGGATTAAAAGTAACGATTACTCCCTTACCTTCCAGCGATATCAATTCTGTAAGGGTTTGAAGTAAACAAATAACAGTAAAGATAATTGTAATTTATTGTTGTTTGTTTGATTTTAATCTCATAAAAAGCACCATCATAGTTATTGAACCAAAGATCAACATGATTAACCAAAAATACATAACTCTATCATCAAAAAACACATAGAATGAATCAAATAGGAATGTAGGCGATAACTCGAAATTTTTGAATTGAGTATATCCTAAGTAAGGGTTAAGTGTTGAATCTTGAATTTTCCTCTTTTGAATCTCTAGTGCTTCTTCTACTGTCAGTGATGAATTATAATTTGTTGTGTATTGAGCATTAACTAATTCAAAATTAGAAGACATAATCATACACAATCCAAACAAAAAACAAAGTTTTTGCTTCATGATTTATCTTTATGACATGGACAGGTACATCTTACTCCAGACCTTGAGCTAATTCCCGTACCCTTGCATCTGGAGTGTGTATCAGTAAAACATGCAGTAGACCATGCGGATTTATCTTGTTGATGTGGAAGATACTTTACTAGATTTCTTTTGTATGGCATAGTATTGTAGAGATCACTTGATGATTTAAAGTAAAAAAATAGGTTAGTTTATTGTGTGTTTTAACCTCGTAAGATAATGTTATTATGATTCATCACTATACATGTTTTTTTTAATCCATGAAACATAGTCAAAAATAAAATGAGTGTTAGATGCAAATTCAGGATAGGGGGAAGAAATACTAAATTCACCATTTACAGTATGAGAAGAATTGAGTTTGATACGTGTACTATCTGTAGAACGCATCCACTGATAGTATCGTTCTCCATCGGAATCCTCTAAAATCCTCACCCATCCAAAGCCAATAGATCCAAAATTGTAATGATATGGAGTGGGTTCAGAAAATTCCAAGTTTCCAGAATAATCAATACTTGCCTCTTTCGGAGATTTACTGCCTGCAATTATTCCTAAGACTTTGTTGTTGCTATAACCACCGTGAGGATAAGTAAAAAACACAACAGAGTCAACAAAATACAAATCTTTTGTTATACGTATTGGATCGTAACAATCATCACAATAGTATTCAGCATATTCCGGAATTTCTAAATCATAATACAATTGAAGTTTTAATTCAAGATTTCCTGTATGTGAAAGTAAAATCTTTTCCGCCTTCCAAGTTGCACGGTGTTCTATATAACCTGCTACATTGGGTTCTATCATACCACTGTCTCCAAATTCAATAAAACCAAAACTCATAGTTTTGAATTTTTCATGATCTTCATTAGAAATTAGAATATGATATGTTCCAGAAATACAACCGATTGCTTCACACATTTGTATATGCTTGGAGGATTTGATCACATCTAAGACTTTGATATCATATTGTTCATAGAACCATTCAATTGCCTGTTTTTCACTAGAGACATCACTCCAATCTATCTCAAACTGTTCTTCCATATCATCAAGATAAAATGCTACTGCCCAAGGAACAGGATTTGCTACAGAATGAGTTATCTCAATCCAAATATTTCCCAAAGAAGAATATTCACCAAACTCTACATCAAGAATATCCACATGTGGATTATCCGTCGTGATCGATATAGTATCTGTTGACAAAAAATTCAAAAAGATTATTCCAATTATAACAGATGTTATGATAATTGATAGGATGCCAAATTTTTTGATCATCATAGAAATATATCGTTTAAAAAAACAATTTAATTATTTAGTTTTGTCATTCGTGGACTGGTAACGTTGGTTCTACCTCACACACATATCTAGTCTGATCATCTAGATTTTGGTCTATTCCAACTATTTCTTAATTATTGAATTCAACTAGGCACAAATGAAACAAAATAGTAAGATCGTTATTTGTCAACTGGCAATAAAGGTGTGTCTCTCTTTTACCTCACATATCTAGATGAATCATCTAGATTTCAGAATATTCCAACTAAAGAAAATCATCTAGATTAACATTTTGGAATTGTTGTACTAGTTTTGTGTGGGTAGTGTAAAATTCTCTAAATGTTATGAATGGTGTAGTTGGTCTAATGTGGTGTTCATATTTGTCTCTGTCACCATCCATGTATTGTGAATTGTAATCTTTTTGTAATGTGTGGGATTCATCTTTGAATAAATCTAGCGGAACTTCACCCTTAAGGCAAACGTGAACCCCATTACAATCAGAGGTTCCACAATCATAAGAGAATTCCTTGTAGATTCCTTTTTGGTTTGCACGTGTATGTTTTCTTTGACGATAATATCTAAGACAAGTAGTTTCATTTGCACCATTTGATAGTTGTTCGCTAAGGCATCTCAATTCGTAATGACATATGTGTGAATTATCCATGAGATAATTTATTAGATTTGTGTGGTATGGTTCTCTGAATTTTATACTGTCTAGTTTTTCTCTTGTTAATTGTCTCTCTGTTGCTTGTGATGTGTCGTATTTGTTCTTGTTTCGATTACATGACCAACATGATGGAACCAAACTAGGATCAGTGGGATCATTATGAAACCCATTGTTAGGTAAGTTTTCAACTAGAATAACAGGTAATTTCCTAGGTGTTTCTGTTATCATTTCCTTTATCTCTGCTTCGGTTATCAAATCTTGTAGAGTAGTGTTACAATGATAACATCGTCTTCCATATCTTGCAAAGGCGTAACATAATGAAATTTCCCTATTCTTTGCATTCATGTTTTGATAGTTTAACAATTTTAAAACTCCAAGTATTTCATTATACTGGCAAATTCTATCTGTCGTTTTTTTAGTGGTTTTCTGTAATAGGACTTCATATATCTTGAATGTCCTGCAAGTGCATGAGCTGTTGCCTCGTTTATTTGATCTGTAACTATTGTGATAAAATATGACCTTAGAGAATGTAGGGTGATATCATTTTGTTGATATTTTACTCTGTTTGGAGTGTCAAGATTACATTTTTTTCTAATTTGTGCGAATTGTTGCTCAAAATCTTTGAGGGTATTTTTAGAGTAATTTTTGGTAAAAATGGTGTGATTTGGCAGAATATTTTTTGATTCTATCCGTTGTTGCAGTTTTTGAGAGTTTTTAGGCGGTAAAAATGTCTCTCTTGCAATATTGAATTTTGTAATCTCTTTTGGAAGTTTGATTCTTGTTGGAAATTCTGAGAACAATATCATTTGAGGTTCTAGCAGTAAACCTTCGGATTCACGTAATCCAGCACCAATTAAAGTGGATTCAAAAGTTTGAAAGTTTGCAGAACCACAAGAACACAATAATTTTGCTGAATCCTCATCTAATCCTTCAAATTGTACTGTTGTTTTTCTTGGGAAAGTTAGTCTAATCTTCTTTTGAGTGTAATCTAATGGAGCACCTTCCAGTAGAAAATAGATGAACAAATTATCAAAGTATTGTTTGGTAGTACCTGCTGAAACATCTAATTTTATAAAATCAACTAGTCTTTGTAGTTCATTATACTTTTGATGTAATGGTAAATTGTTTAGTGCTTCTAAAAATACTTGTTCTGCAATATTTTTTTGTTGCAAAAATTCATCTAATTTCTTGAATGATTTTTTATAGTTTGATATGGTGTTTTCATTGTTGTGTCTTTTTAGAAATTCATCTCGTCCCATGATATCACCAATATTTTTTTGAAAGTTTGTTGCGTTGTTTGACAAGTATTGCATATGATGATATGAAAAATAACTCTAATATTCCAAAGAACATAAGATAATAGTCAAGATTCATTTTTTGGACACTCCAAATTTAGCAAATACAAATTCAGTTCCGCAGTGGGTACAGATCATTAGTTTGTCTTTTAGATCATCTGTCGATTCTATGACACAAATTCTCTTTCTACAATAGGGACACCAGATATCAGTCATTGTTCAGTAACTCCTTTTGATTCTTGTAATGATATGACGTGATTCTTAAAATCAGTGTGCCAAAATTCCATATTCTCTAATGTGATATGATAAACTGTGCCATCTGGAGATAGTTTTGAGAGATAAAAATTCTGTTTTAATAACCTCATGCAATCCTTTATTGTTGCAGGAGATTTTTTCATGGAAAGAGATACCGTATATGGCGTAAAGTACAGGTTAGGATTTTGTAAAAAGAAATCCATTGTATCTATACAGTTTTGAGTAAAGCAGGTTTTTCTTATTGTTCCTACGTGTTGGTGCATTAGTTACTCTTTCCTCGTAATGTAATTAGTGCCTTAATTTGGTCTAGTGTCATTGTATCTAAAATTGAATGAAAGCAAATTATACAATCATCTTTAGGATGATATTTTGCAAAGTTATGTTCACACATGATTACTTTCCTCTTTGTTTGAAAGTGTGATTGGTGATCTGTTAGGATTTAGTTTTTCTTTTTGTTGTAGTGTTTCATATTTTGTGATCAATTCGTATATTTTGATTCCTTCTGATTCTGCAATGCCTGAAATTACTGATGTTACACTCTGATTTTTTAGAATTTGATTTTTTTGTTCTTCTGTACAATGTAGAGAATATTTTCCCATTGGACAATCACAATATGCAAAGTCTCTTTCTTTGAGAGTATCAGTCATGTTGTTATCTCCATAGGTAGTTCTGCAAGTTCATTTTCAGAATGATTCTTCTTAACATGATTTCTCATTGTTTCTTCTTCATGTGATTTTTTATGACAAATCTTGCAGCGATACCATGATGCCGAATATTCACATCCTGATGAAAAATAGTAACCATTATCTAGTAATTTATTTTTGATTTGCATTTAATCGCCTTCTCCTTTTCGAATTTCTGCAAAATCTTCAAGTGAATAATGGCTAATCGCTTTCGTGTATTCTGTGTCTATTTGTGAATATTCTTGAAAAAAGGAACGTAACATGGTTTGGATATAATGTGTTTTACAGTATTTTTTAGCAGTTTCTATAGAATCAAAACACTTTACAATTTTTGCAATATCAAACCATTGTATTTCAGAATGTGATAAATCACAACCATAATCGTAAGGTAGTTTAAGGATTTTTGAATCTGAATGATCACCAAATCTGCACATTCCAACTATAATTAAGGAATACTTGTTTTTTGGTCTGTTATTTTCTGCAATGTATAAAGCAAGATGAATGTTGAAAGGTTCTTTGTATTGTCCTATTAATTCTAAATAACGATCTCTGTTTGTGGTTTTTGTTACATCAAAGTTTAATTCTATTTTTGATTGGTTTTGGAAATAGATAATTCTCTTTACCTTGTTTAGGGATATTGATAATTCAGATATTTTGTTGTTATAATTTGTGTTTATTTCACGCATTTTGTTTTCTAAATCATTAAGAAGTTTGTTTTCTTCTTTCTCTAATGCTTTCATTTTTTTATAGTATTGAGATCGTATCTTAGATGATTGGTTATTGTTTTCCAGTCTAAATTCGTCTTGAAGTTGTTTTAATTCTGATATGAGATTTTGGTTTTCCTTGTATGTAGAGACTAGATTTTTAGAAGAAAGGAATTTCTCGTTCAAGAGTAATCGACCACCCTAGTATTGTGAATGTCATAGTGGATAGCATCATGAATGGATTTTATCTGAATTGCCTGAGAGATGGTAGTACAATCCCATGATTCAACACAATCATCGCAAACAGTTCTAAACTTTGTCATGCCTTTACTCCTGCAAGTTGTAACATACTGCATATTTCCAAAAATGAAAGATAGTTTAGTTTTTCTAAGAAAATATTTTTGCACTCATAACTTGGAATTACCACAACAATAATTTTTGATTTTTGTAATAGAGAATATCTTATACTATCTCGTTTTGATTTTATTGTACCATTATGATCTTTTCCGTTAACATATACTGCAAGAATTTGTTTTTTGTTTGTAACTACCACAAAATCAACTGATGATTTTCTGTGAATTTCACCTAGATTTTCTTTACAGTTATTGTTTAGCAAACTTGGAAAACTAATTTGAGAATATATGCCAGGTGTTGGAAATTCTTGTACTTCTCTATCCTGTAAATTTAGAACTGTTTGTAAAATTGTCTTTGTTGTGGCTTCGCCTTTTCCTATGAATGTGTTGTGTAACTGGAATGGTTTTATCATATTTTGACACCACCAATTTCTTTTCGCTTTCTATTGTAAAATTCTGTAAATGATTCAGAAGGATGTTTTTCTAACTCAAATAATGGTTTTATTTTTTTAATGAATTCTCGTTTTTCCTTCATGCGTTGGGCTTCTTTTTTGTTTAGTTGTTTTCGATTGATATTTTTATAATCATCATTGTATTTTTTTCTATCCTGTTTTTTGGTTTTAATTTCAGAATGCTTTGCAGAGATTAGTCTTTGTGCATTTTTGAAATGTCCTTCATTGATTTCAGCACCAATAAATTGCCTATCTAATTTTCGAGCTGAAATTCCAAAGGTTCCTTGACCCATGAAAGGATCATAGACAATATCATTGGGAATGGTGGTATGCTTGATGTAGTAATCAGATTCTACAGTACTTTGAGCCCATTCGTGTAATTCTTTTCCTTGAAATTCAGACTTTATTACATCCTTGACGTAATCACCATCATACCTGCCTTTTGTAAACCACAACATCAGCTTATAACCAACTAAGACTTTTTTGTAATCCATCTTTGATGATAAACCAGAATGAATCACTGCAATAGGGTGATGGTATGTTAATCCATGTTTTTTAATCATGGGTATAATTACATCTAATGCATAGTGTCCAATATAACACATCAAAGAACCACCATCTCTTAGAACTCTTGCAGCTTGTTTTGCCATCTCATCATAAAGATGTAAAAATTCTTTTGTGTATGGTGGGTCTGTAAAAATTAACGATATTGAATTATCTTTAATGTTTAATTCTTGGAATGGTTTGTTATGTAGTTGAATAGTTTTAGGTAAATTGACTTGAATCTTTTTTATCTCATCTTGTCTTTTTTTCTTTTTTTCTTGTTTCTTTATTTTCTTGTAGACTTTGTTGATTGATACTTTGCCTTCACGTAATTTTTGAATATCTTCTTTGTTTGCTTGTTTTAGAATTTTTTTTGTTCTTGAAACTGTATCAGTGGATGTTTTAGTTTCTCTTGCAATTTCTTTTCTTGTATCTATGTTTTCCCGATTAGCAGAATTCTGCTTTTCGGTGCCAACTCTATCTTTATATTGAATTAAGTTGGATGTGCGTTTTTGTTTTCCTAAAATATCATCAATTTCATGAATTTTTAATGATAGTTCAATGTGTACAAATTCTTCAAGGTCTCTTCTTTTTACATTTGTGGAATAGACAAATCTCTCTTCTTGTAATTTATCTGTAAAAGTTCTTTTTTCTGTTTTTGGAATTATGTTTAATTCTTGACAAATTTGAAATCTTGTATGTCCATCCAAGATAACATTGTCCTGATTTGTTATTATTGCGATCTGTTGTACATGCTGTTTAATGTCAATTTTAATCTCATTGTATCGCTCTTTTGATGGTCTAGGGATAGATTCTAGATATTTTGGATCAACTGTAAGGGTTTGAGTTTGTGACATTTTACGCACCCGATTTGACTCCTTGTTTAGCATGGCTAGTGAGAATAGATCTTAATCTGATATTCGTACTCTTTCGTACTGAAACAATTATTTTTGAAGGTAATTTCTCATGTGTTACGTATGATATTCTTTCGAATTCGCCATCATCAGTTATTCTTGTCATGGTGATATCTCCAAAAATGGTTCATTACGATCAAAGTTTTGTACAATTCCAAAAAATAAAACGAAAGGAATTTTCTCAAAATGGTTTTTATTCAATTTTTAGGATCTCCTTTTTTTCTAAATTTTATAATATCATCTTGAAATATCAATAAAATAAACGAGATCATAATTAATGGAAAAGTGTAATTTAGTACAAAATAGAGAAAATCAAATGAAAGAATTGAATCATCAAATACATCATGAGGTAATTGAAATAGTGCATTGCCAGCAAGTACTGTAAGTATTCCAACAAAAAGTATGATGACAATAAATTGTGGAACAAGGATCATATCTAGCAATAATTTTCTATTCATTTTTTATCATCTCCAAAATCCCAATGACAGTTACAAGTGCAATTCTTTTGTGCCATAGTGTCAAAGTCACAACCGCAAAATTCACAAATCAATTTGAAGTCACCTTGTAACGTTCAGTTTTGATGTCATTTGTTATAACTCCAATTTTTGACAAATTGAAAATCTTGTTTTGAGCTGAATCTAAATTATCAAGTATTCCGTAAATTTCGTTTGTGTTTTTGTTTCGTAAGACAAAAACTAGTAGATGTCCATTTTGATATTGTAAATTAAGAGGCATTTTAGACTCTCCCTGAACCAATAGAAAAAAACTGATAAAGTAATTTTGTTCGTTCATTTAGATTTGGATCAAATGTGAATGATGTACATATTTCATTTATTTTCCCTACAATGATTTTTTGCTTCAAAAGTATATCGATTGATTGTTGAATTTGTTTTTTAGATAATTCTAAACTGATAGATAGAGATTCAACAGTGTATGGAATACGATCAAATAACATCATAGAAGACAAAATCCTACTTGATGGGGTATTTTCAAAAATAATTACAAGTGAATTATAATCCATTTTCTTCATCTCCCTTGCATTTGCACTCTTTACCTGTGAAAATAGAATCATGGCAAGAATCACACATTAGAATACCGCTCCATGAATAATGAAATCCTGTGGGTAACTATGGTCTAGTTTTTCTTGTATTATGACTACAATATGACTACAAATCCCACAGGACACCTTAACACAACCCCTAGCAGCAGTGTTTACCAGATGAATTCTAAGAAAACTAGGGATTGTGTCAAGTGAAATGAATAAAAAATGATTCTTCAAATAACAGAATAATGATGAGAAAAATATGCTAGATTCTCTTAAGAATGTGGGAAAAATACTAGTTGTGATTTTTGCATTAGTTGGGATAGTTTTAACATATTTTGGAGCAATGGGTTTTGATGGTGATGGATTTAGACCTGAGTTACTAGGTGCAGGCATTATAATATTGCTAATCATTGCAGTCAGTATCCCCCGTACTAAGTGATTTTATTTTATAACGAACAAAACCGACTTTAGATAAATAATTGTAAAGATAAAATGTGTTTGTGACTGCCAGTATGAAAAAAGTTATTTCTAAATTAACTCCATCCAAACAAGAATCACAAAGTTTTGAATATTTTATCAAAAAGACAATTGCAAGGATAAAAGGAATTTCAATAAGCAACCAATTTGATAAGTTCAATAGCAAATCCAACATGTTATCTAAAATTCTTGTAGGTTTGCAGTTCAATTTTGAACCTCCAAGTTTGAAATGCCCAACTCATCACAAATTGATATGAACTGCACCTTTGCATTGGCTGATACTAGTTGATCATGAATGATTTTTTTGACTGCACTCATTGTAATTTTTCTCCAGTTTCAATATCATAGATAACATCAATATCATGATTAGAAAGATTAAACAGGTCTGGGTCTTTAAAACAGGATTTGCAAACTAGCTCTTTAGGATTATCAAATTTGTAAAGGATTAGAATTCTTTTGTTATCATGTGGACAAGTGCAAAGATATGCATCTTCTCTTTTTATTGGTTCAGGATTGGCACCTACTTGTTCCATAACTGCCAATCCCTTAGCCAAGATGATTGACAGCTCAAATACTCTACAACTTGCAGGTGGTAGAAAAGACTAACAATTATGATATTTTCATAAGGGTTGGTTTTTTGCGTATTTACGCCATTGTTCGAATTCATCTTAAGCAACCAACATAAAGAAAAGTTAGAAAATAAGTGTTAGTGAATGAAAAACTAACGATCAAGGCTCATAAATCCGAGCCAAATAGAGCGATCATTTTACCATAGATTAAGATATTGGGATTTTGTAACACGTATCGGTGTCAAAGAAAGAAGATGATAGTTTTGGATTCGTCTTAAGCAATGTTTTTCATCTATCTTTTCTATTATTTGGCACCACTATTCTTAGATCGCATTAATGTTTGAGATTTTGTATGTTCAAAAAAAAAGAATTTAGATTACAAAAAACTAGATATTTTTACTCTTCAAAAACTCTTCAACTTTCTTGTGTATTAGTTTGTTAGTTGAAGTAGTAATTATACCATCATGAAGTTTTTTGGTTATCTCATCTTTTTCTTTTATTGTTTGTTTTAGAATTAGATTGACATTTTCTAATTCAGATTTTTCTTTAGTTAATTTGTCTAGTTCAATTTGTTTTTTTAGTGAATCATTAATGGTTAATTCAGGAATTGCTTTTCTAAATTCATCAAAACATTTCTTTAATACTTCTGGGTTTTGTGCTGGCAGATATGTGTTATCTAATGGAATTGTTATAGAATGTCCCATTATTTTTTCTGCAATGTTTGAATTAATATTATTATTTAATTTCAATATGATGTTGAATCTTTTTCTAAACCCATGATCCATTTGAATATCAAAATGCTTTCCTACTTTGCTACGTTTTACCTTTGATGTTTTGATGGTTCTATGTATCATGCTGATTACTGCAGCTCGTGTTAATTGTCTAGGTTTGGATATTCCTAAACTATATTTTTCTCTAAAAATAGGTGTATCTTGATAAAACTTTTCGTTATCATTTTGTCGTTCTCTTAAATAATCATCTACTGCTTTTGTTGCTTCTGGTGTTAGAAATGAATAATACTCATCAACTTCATCTGCATAAAGTAAAATCGCCTTACAATCATCACCCATATCTTTGAGATGTTTTAGTTGTAATGGATAATCAAAGATTCCTATTCTACTTCCAGTTGATGCCATAAAATGTATTATTGCTTTATTTCTTTTTGTTGTATTAACTTCTAACATTTCTTTGATTTGTTCTGTACTCCATGCATTGTAACCTGCTCTTTTAATTTTTTCAGGAAACATTTTTTGAATTATTTCCCAAAATATGGGTTTACGATTCATTACAAAGAAATGTTTTATTCCTGTCATATATGTTGGAACTGAATTAGGATTGACTGTATTTTTCAAATAAAGCACATAATCTTCAATAATTCTTTGTAGTTGTTCTTGTTCAATTTTTAATAAAGAATCACAATCCTTTATCTTTGTAAATTTTAAAAATCGATCTAAATGATCAATGTAATTTTTTCTAGTTTTTTCAGATTTTATAGTTTGTTCAAAAACTAACAAAGATCGCTGTTTCATAGAAACTCTATGTAGGTCAAATAAATAAATGCGCTTTCCAACAATCTTTAATTCAAAAGTTTTTCATTAAGCCTAAATTTGATTATTGTATGGGCGATATCAAACAGGTGATAGCTGTAAGAACTGATCTTGACATGGGAAAAGGAAAGATTGCAGCTCAGGTAGG
>Ga0008649_10000616_pt1 | contig 30386 bp, 31 predicted proteins | sample SaaInlV_130m_DNA_2_FD_66601 | JGI IMG/M metagenome (GOLD analysis project Ga0008649, IMG submission 66601) | Marine microbial communities from expanding oxygen minimum zones in the Saanich Inlet - SI037_S2LV_130m_DNA | ecosystem: Environmental > Aquatic > Marine > Intertidal zone ... | reverse complement strand
TCAGGTGTTCGGCATTTGCGTCAGAAATATAGCCCCAAAACCGTCCGGTAAGACCTCAGGAGCAGATCTAGTGGGTTAGATGCTTAAATGCCTGCTAACGCCCCATTGCAGACATATTGGATTTTCCCGAGCGCCCTGGTTTGATGTGAAGTGATTTTGTGGACGTGGTGTGTATAGATAATTTTGCATCAATATGATGAATAATTGCGCTTTATGATGAATTACTGCATCATTCGACATGACCAATACAGAGCTCGATTACCTTTGCGAGCAGGACGTATATACATGAGTTTCAATGCTTTATGCGAAAATACTGGCAATTTGTTTGGAGTTGGCACGGAATCTGCCTTGTTATTAGGTCAAACGGCAATAGATGATGCGGAATAGCATCAAGCGCCACCGCACTCAGAATTGTGGGGCATGAAACAGGGTTGGATGGGAGATCATGGGAGACATTCCAGAGCTTAAAGAGGGCGTGACCCTCAGCGATGCTATTGACGCGCTGAGGGCCAACGGCATTGAGACGGCGCACGTTGGCATCTTTGACCTCATGGGAACTTTTCGTGAGCGGCGCTTAGGTATTGGTGATGTTGCCACTGTCCTCGATGGAGGTGGTACGTTCGTCAATGTTTTGCCACAGTGGGACGCTGGTGAGCAGGTCTTCGGTTCTGGCCCCTTTGTGGGCGAGACTGTTTCCGTCGATCCTGCATCCATCCGGCCTTATCCATTCGAAGCCAAAGCGTGCATGATGGTGGCAGATTACACGGGCCCCTCTGCGGCGTTCTCTCCCCGGCAGCTTCTGAAAAACCAGATTGAAAAAGCAAACTCGCTGGGATTTGGCATCCATGCTGCGATTGAATCAGAATTCTTCGTTCTCGAAGAGGATGCCGCCACGTTGCGTGATAGCGGATTTTCTTCGCTAAACACCTTTGCAAAGGACAATCGGTGCTGGGCTGGTGAGAGTGCTGCTACCCATGCAGATTTTGTTGCGGCTCTCCACGACACCCTTGATGCGGCTGACGTGGACCTGCTTTCACTCAGCGGAGAGTTGGGGCCCGGGTGCTTTGAGGCAACCCACCGGCACATGGCGCCGTTGCGCGCGGCGGAAAACCATCTGGCCCTCAAGATGTTTACCAAGGCTTTCTGCCGCCAACAGGGCCTCACTGCCTCTTTCATGGCGCAATTGGACGCTCGCATGCCCGGCCTGTCACAACACCCCCACGTCTCACTTTTTGACAAGTCGACTGGCAAAAATCTCTTTGCGGGTAGTGGTGACGATGACATGAGTGATCTGTTCCAGCATTTCGTTGCTGGCATGCTGGCCATGATCCCTGATGCCATGGCCCTGACCCATCATACGACCAACGCCTATCGCCGCATCGCGCCCGGTAACTGGGCCCCTAAATCTGCCTCCTGGGCGCGTCAGAACTATTCTGCTGCCATCCGAACTGTTACTACGCCAGACGATCGCTGCCGTCTGGAATATCGTCTGCCCGGCGCGGATGCTAACCCCTATCTCAATCTCGCGTACATTATTGGAGCCGGGTTGTGGGGTATTGAAACAAAGGCAACGTTGCCTGAAGAATTCACTGGCGGTGGACCGGACGAGATGCCGAGTGGTGGCGTTCCGTTGGCGCATGATCTGTTTGTTGCCGCAGACCGTCTTGATCGGTCTGAAGAGTCCAAAGCGATCTGGGGCGATGTATTTATTCAACACTTTGTCGCGGCTATTCGCGCCGAAGAAGCCGCATTGCGCCGTGAAACCAGCGCCGCTGAGCGCGCGCGTTATCTGGAAGTTGTCTAACGAAAGAGGTCAAAAACTCATGAGCGATCTACAAGATTATTTAAATGACCCCGCCCGGCCCGAGCTTGTTGCGCAGGTAAGGAAAAAAATCGATGAGCTTGGGGTCGACAACATCTACTATCAATACGTCTCGATCACCGGGCGCATCATGGGCAAAGTTATCCCAGCGAAGCACTGGGAACGCGTGACCGACACCGGTATGCAGACCTGGCTCGGCGGCGTAACAAACGTTTTTGCAGATAAAGAAGGCGACTTGATTGGATTTGCGCCCAACGCATCCGAACTGCTGGCGCTTCCTGATCCAGATACCTTCTGCCAGTTACCATGGAACAAGCGCTTGGCCCGTGTTTTCTGTACGGTCTTCTTCAGTCGTGAAGACCCGGAACGTCCGGAAGAATTTTTGGACTCAGACACACGCGGCAACCTGCGCCGTATTCACAAGCAATTTGGGGATGACCACGGTTTACAAATGCGCGTCGGGTGCGAGCCTGAAATGCTGTGGTTGAAACCAGGAGACGACAAGGCGCCTTACTATGGGACCACCAAGCCCTACGCCTACCATATTGATCAGTTCGAACAACTGTCCGACGTGTGGCTGAAGGTCTATGACTACGCCATTGCTATGGGCTTGGATATGATCCAAGGCGATCACGAGGATGCACCCGGTCAAATCGAACTTAATTTCCAATACGATGATGCCTTGCGGACCAGTGACCGTGTAACAACCTATCGCCAGATATGTGCTCAAGTTGCTCGAGAATTTGGTCTGATCGCTGTGTTTATGTCCAAACCTTACATGGGCATGCCGGCGAACGGTTGCCATCACAATGTTTCACTATGGAGCGGTGGGGACAGGGAGGTTGCATCTCTTGTGGATGGGCCTCAGCCCGGTATGGATGAAGTCTTCTCCTACTCTACTGGTGGCACCAATGAATTCCGTGACCCCCGTGAAAAATGGATGCCAAGCGACACCGGCAAGTGGTCACTTGGCGGGATGTTGACCCATCTGGACGCCCTTGTTGCTATCGGGGCCTCGACGGTTAATTCGTACCGTCGCCTGAACGATACGGGTATGTGGGCACCGGTTGGTCGTAGTTGGGGATTGCAAAATCGATCATGCGCCATCCGTGCATCCAGCCCGGACCGTTTTGAGTTCCGCTGTGTTGATTCCATGGTGAACCCATACTTGATGCAATCAGCCTTGTTGAAGGCTTGTAGTGATGGCCTAAACAACAAGATCGACCCCGGCCCGCCGGAAGAACGCAATTTCGTAGACGTGGTCAATTCTGGCGAAGATGTAAGCCGGATACCAACCACGTTGCGTGATGCATTGGATGCGTTGGCAGAAAGTGATGTCATTAAGTCTGCGCTGCCCGGTGACATGTACGGTATTTACGATTGGTACAAGCGGGACGAGTGGAACAAGTTTATTTGGGAGACGTCCGACTGGGATGTGAAGACTTATCTGGATTGCCTGCCTTAGGGCCGTATCAGTAACTGGAAAATGTCCATGTTTAATGTGACGCAAGAACAGATCGAACAGTTCAACGAAGACGGTTTTTTAATCGTTGATCGTCTGATTGACGACGAGACAATTGAAACAATCCGGGAATGCTTTGAGCGGTTGTTTCGTGGTGAGTTCGAAACTGGCGTACGGCCAGACGAGGTAAACTGGCAGATGGAAACCGGTGACCCCAGTCTAGCTCGTCAGATATGTAATGGCTGGAAGGCTGATCGCGACATTGCCGGTACGGTTCTGCGGGAGGATTTGGGAAAGGCTATTGCAATACTTGGTGGCTGGCCCGGTAGCCGCATCATGATCGACAACGTTATATGGAAACCTTCCGGTGCGCGTTCGCTGGGTCATCATCAAGATAGCGCTTATCTGGACTGGTATTCGCCGTCTGATTTGTTGAGCTGCTGGATCGCTCTGGATGATACCAGTGAAGACGGTGGCACAATAGAATTTGTGCGTGGTTCTCACAAATGGGAACATGCCATGCCAGAAGGTGAATTTCATGGGCCAGCGGAGTATCGCAAATATATGGAACAAGCGGCAGCACGGGAAGGTGTAGAACCGGAAATTGTCTACGTCGAAGTACCAAAAGGCTGCGGTTCCTTTCACCATGGCTGGACCTGGCATGGTTCAGGTGACAATCGGGCAACGACACCACGTCGATCATTGGTGCTACATGCCATGCGAAGCGATACGGCCTATGTACCAGAACATCTTGGCGACGGCATGGGACACGTCTACAGCCGTTACAAACGATTGGCAGACAATACTATTGATGAAAACTACTTCCCTATTTTGTGGCGCGAAGATGGATACCGAACAGCGGAAATTGATGCCTATTTGGAGCGGTAAACCGGTAAGAATGTGAGTATGGGAAAGACCAAAGAGCTCGAGCAGGAATTGGCTGCCCTTCGGCAGGAAAACAGCATGTTGCGAAATTTCGTGGATGCGTCGAAGGATGCATTGTTCTGCATTGAGTTCAAAGAACCAGTGGACTTAACAGCGCCTGAATCAGAGATAATCAGGCAGGCGTTTGAGAATGAATGTGTTTGGCGCATGTGCAACACAGCCATGGCGCGACTTTACAAGCTCCCGGAAGGCAAAGACTTCGACGCGGAGAACGTCCACGTGGTCTTTGCGCATAACCCAGAAAATGAAGAGTTTGTCCGAAAGCTCATCAAAGCTGAGTTCAACATTGACGGCGTGGTATCGCTGGATGGTGATTACGATGGCCAGGAAATCTACATGGAGAACGATATCCGTGCTGATATTGTTGATGGCATGCTTCATCGGATGTTTGGTGCAGTTCGAAACATCAGCGAGCAGAAAAAACGTGAAAGAGTATTGTCCGAACGTTTGAATGCCATGTCGAATGTATTGAGCGCTATTCCTGATCCGGTTTTGGTTATTGATACTGACGGCATTTTGCAGGCTGTGAACCCGGCGCTTGAATGGGAATTTGGCTGGCACTTGGATGATGTTCTGGGCCAACACATGGACACCGTTGTCGAATTACCAGAGGGATATTCTTTGGTAACGGCCCTGCCGACACAAGGCGCAGATGGATCACGGCTGCGCGTCAGTGTACGAAACGAAAACGGGCAAATTCATCGGTGCGAGGCCCATGTTTCTTCATTTGGTGATACAGACGACGATCGAAGAATTGTCATAACCCTGCGAAATGAGACAAGACACCACAGTATCGCTGACCATGAAGTGGCAACCCCTCAGGTATCTGACTTTGCGCAATCCACTGGTTCGAGGTAACGGACATGCAATTCAAAACCGTGGAATCAAATGATGCATTGCCGAGAATGGACGACATCCTCCAGTCCCTCGATGCGCCTGAGTTTGGTTCGGTTATGGATCGTATGATCGACGGTGTAATAATCCTTGATGCGGATGGATTGGTACGCACCCTCAACAGTACGGCAATACACCTGAACGGCTTGGAGAATGCCAGTGTGATTGGCCGTTCATACGATGACCTGCTAGCGGAAAGCACACTTGATTGGAGCGAAAGCCTTGATGAGGTAACAGCCCAACGGAAACGAGAATTCATTGCGTTGTCAGATAGCGGCCGATCAATTCTTGTCTCGGTTCGTTATCTTCGCGACACAGTCGGTGATGCCACCCTGACGATCATGTTTTTGCGAGACTTGCAGGTGTTCGATCATTTACGTCGAACGGCAACCGGCGTTAGTGGCGGCAACGTTTTCAAGTTTTTATCCGACCGCGATATTGGCCCGGATTTTGATGCCCAACGTCACCTGTCCAAAGATGTGGATCGTATGATCTTGCGCGGGACACGCTCGTTGCATCAAGGTGCACGGTTATTGTTGATGGGCGAGTCTGGATCGGGCAAAACTGAACTAGCAAAATACCTGCATCGTTCAGTGGGGACCAGAGAGGAAGCTTTTATTCACGTCAATTGCGGCGCTATCCCGGACAGCTTGTTCGAGTCAGAAATGTTTGGCTATGAAAAGGGTGCCTTTACGGGCGCACTGCAAACCGGGAAACGCGGATTGATTGAGTCTGCTGAAGGCGGCACGTTATTCCTTGATGAAATTGGTGAGATACCGCTTTCATCACAAGCAAAACTTCTCAAATTTCTGGAAGATGGGATCGTTCAACGGGTTGGGGGCCGCGTTGGCAAGAAAGTAAATGCCCGGATAATTTCGGCAACCAATCGGAACCTATGGCAATTGGTGGCGGAGAATCAGTTTCGACGGGATCTGTACTATAGGCTGGCCGTGATTACGTTGGAGGTGACACCACTCAGGGAGCAACATGATCTGATTGATCACCTGATTGATCATTTTGTCAGTGCTGCTAACAGGATGCGCAAGCCCGACCTGACGATCGCCGATGACTGTCGTACCAACTTGAAAGAATACCCCTTTCCTGGAAACATCAGAGAGCTCCACAATCTTATTCAACATCTCTCTGTAGTCGCAGATGATACAGCAACGGCGGAGCATCTGCCTGCGCATGTTTGCGAGCCGCAAGACACTGACATACCGTCTTCGGTTACCAAATCACCTGAGCCAATCGCGGCATCTCGTCCACTTAAGGAACAGGTCCGGGTGTTCGAGAGGCAACTTATTGACCGCGCTATTACTCGGCTTGGCAGCAAACGGAAAGCTGCCAGAGCATTAGGTGTGGATATCGGTACTATCGTAAGAAAAACCCAACACGGAGAACAAATTTCCTGACGGCATCATTCAACAACACTGCCTTATGAGAATGCACGTGCTCCGCACATTCCTATAGGGCCGCCGCCAGACACGAGACGGGAGCAACCAAGATCAATAATCGATTTTGTTAAACATGGAAGTCACACGTCAACAAGGGAGAATTAAAATGACTATCAAGACTAAATATCTACTGGGGGCCGCCGCGGCTGCCGTCATGGTCGTAGGGGTAACATCATCCTCCGCATTTGCCGGTGGTGAAGTTAATCTTCTCACATGGGAAGGCTATGCCGACGAAAGCGTCGTAAAACCATTTGAAGAAGCGACCGGGTGCAAAGTTTCCGCCACTTATGTGGGCTCTAACGATGATTTTGCGCCGAAACTTGCCGCCGGTGGTGGTGTGTATGATCTGGTCACGCCATCAATCGACGCGACCAAAGTTTTGATTGAAGCCGGTTTTATTGATCCACTCGATCTGTCCAAGTTGCCACGTTATTCGGAGATCTATGAAAAATTCCGTGTTTCTGAAGGCATCAACCACGACGGTAAAGTTTATGGCATTCCCTATGCATGGGGTTCCATTCCTTTCATGTACCGTACCGACAAGTTTGATTCTGCCCCCACATCGCTCAAAATACTTTGGGATTCTTCCATGAAGGGCAAAATTTCACTGTGGGATGACAAAAGCTCCCTGTACGTGGCATCACGCGTTCTCGGTAATATGAACATTTATGATCTGTCTGATGACCAACTTGCTGCTGCAAAAGCAAAATTGATCGAGCAGAAGCCACTTGTTCGCAAATACTGGGCGACGGCTGGTGAACTGGTCGACCTCTATGCATCCGGTGAAGTCTGGATTTCCAACACCTGGGGTGGCTATCAGTCTTCACTGCTCGCCGATCAGGGCATTGAAGTTCAGGAGTTCATTCCAGAAGAAGGTGCTGAAGGCTGGATGGATTCTTGGATGGTTGTCTCGGGCACACCAAACGAAGATTGTGCTTACAAGTTTATGGCTATGTCGACGACAGAAATCGGCCAGTGTGGTGTTGCCAACGTAAACGGTTATTCGGCCGCGAATGTTGTTGCAGCGAAAAACTGCATGACACCGGAACAGTTCACAGCCTTGCATCAGGATAACCCTGATTATCTTGATAGTTTGTTGCTGTGGGAAAACCTGCGTGACCGTCAGACGGCATATACCAATGCCTGGAACGGCGTGAAGGCGGCAAACTAAGCTGTCTCTCTGCGATATCACCCGGGTGGGACAATGCTCCACCCGGGTGTCTCTTTTTTAATAGGTTGGTAAAGCCCGCGATGAACGAAATCATTCAAATCAAGAATGTCACAAAGGAATACCCCGGTGGCATTTTGGCTGTCGATGATCTATCTATTTCCGTACAGGAAGGTGAGTTTGTTACGCTTCTCGGGCCATCCGGGTGTGGAAAGACAACGACCCTGCGCATGATTGCCGGGTTTGAAATTCCCACAAACGGTCAGATTTTCTTAGCGGGCGAAGATGTCACTGATCGACCACCCTATGAGCGGCAGGTAAATACTGTTTTCCAGGATTATGCCCTGTTTCCACACATGAATATCCGGGAGAACGTAGGTTACGGCCTTCGTGTCGCCGGCATGCCAAAGGCGCAAATCAAGCAGGCTGTTGAAGAGGCGCTGTCCACGGTTGGATTGATGGACAAAGCGGATGCACGACCGGGAAATCTTTCCGGCGGTCAAAAACAACGCGTCGCACTGGCACGAGCCCTGGTTCGGAAACCCAAAGTGCTGTTACTGGACGAGCCTTTATCGGCGCTGGATGCAAAACTTCGTGAGGCCATGCAGGTGGAATTAAAACATTTGCATGAACAGTTGGGCATTACGTTTGTTTTCGTAACCCATGACCAGAAAGAAGCGTTGGTCATGTCCGATCGCGTGGTGGTGATGGAGCAAGGTAAAATTGTTCAGTCCGGTACACCCTCAGAATTATATGATCATCCAGTTAAGCCATATGTGGCCGACTTCATTGGTAATTCCAACAAATTATACGGAAAAGTTACCTCGGCGGATGCAACTCAGGTGACGGTGCAAGTTGGTGAGCACACGGTTCAAAGCACCCCTGGCCAAACCCGGTTTTCTCCTGGTGATGAAGTCCTGGCGACCATCCGTCCCGAAAAAGTCAGACTACTTGCCACAGGCGAGGATGCAGGCAATTTCTCAATCGTTTCCGGAACGGCGAACGAGGTCCTATTCCACGGTAGTTCATATCGTCTGGAAGTGGAGATTGGTCAGAATCGGCTGTTTGATGTGGATACTCAACTTGCATTGGCTTTGGGTACGACCGAGATTCCGAGCAAGGGCTCCGTCGTACGTCTTGCCATCAATCCAAACATGGTTTCTGTCTTTCCGATCCATGAGGACAATATCTGATGAAGGAAAGCACGCGCCGGAAGGCCACATCCTTTGCCATTGTCTCCACACCTTTTATATGGACCATGGTCTTTCTGTTTGTGCCCTACATGGTGATGTTTACCTACAGCTTCTATCTAAAGAAATTTCCCACGTTCATCCCGGCATTTGAGTTCGTCAATTACCTGACCATTGTTACGGACCCACAGTACTATCAGGTTCTTCTACGGACATCGAAAATCGCCGTAACTGTGGCGTGCTCATCATTGCTGATTGCGTATCCACTGAGCTATTTTCTGGTGTTTAAAGTCCAGAACAAACAAATACGGTCTATGCTCTATATGGCAGTAATCGTACCCCTGTGGGTTTCCTATTTGTTGCGGGCCTACACATGGAAGACCATCCTTGGAAACGAGGGCATTTTGAATTCCTTCCTTGTGTGGAGCGGTTTCCTTGATCAGCCAACGGACATATTTCTCTACAACCAGTTTTCCATGGTGGTTACCTTAACCTACATTTTTGTTCCCTTCATGGTGATGCCCATTTTTATGGCATTGGAGAAAATTCCGCGCAGCATGATCGAAGCATCAAAGGACCTGGGCGTGGGGCCATTCCGCACATTTCTGCGTGTGACACTACCGTTGTCCATGCCGGGGGTTATTGCGGGAGCGACCTTTACAATATGCCTCACCTTTGGGGATTTTGTTGCATCATTCCTGGTGGGGGGGCCCAACGGCGCGATGATCGCGACCATTATTCAAAGCCAGTTTGGTGCAACCTTGAACTGGCCACTGGGCGCGGCGCTTTCAATTGTTATGCTCGTGTTTGTTCTGACCATCATCTCACTCTCGGACCGGCTTGAACGTGCTGGCCGGATTGATCTGGATTAGAGGCAGAACAATGAAATTTTCAACCTCAAAACTTTATGAACGTGTGGGCGACAAACTTCTATCGCTTTTTGCGGCGGGCGGAATGCTATTTCTGTATATCCCCGTTGTTGTGCTGATCGTCTTTAGTTTTAATGACAATCGCTCATTAACATTGCCACTCAGGGGTTTCACCTTGAAATGGTATGAGAAATTTCTGAGTAACTCGGACATGCTCGACGCCATCGGAAACAGCCTGTACGTGGCCACGGTTGCGACGGCCATAACCATTGTCATTGGGACAGTCGCGGCCTTTGCTCTGGACCGGGTGGAGTTCCCGGGGAAAACCATATTCCGTCGCATGATCCTACTTCCCATCGCATTACCGGGTATCATTACAGGAATATCCATGCTCAATATGTTCAAGCTGATGGGCATTAACCTGAGCTTGGAAACTGTTATCCTTGGCCATGCCACAGGGCTGGTTTCTATTGTTGTGACACAGGTTTTCGCCCGACTTCAAAGATTTAATCGACGTATTGAGGAAGCCTCCAGCGATTTGGGTGCGCGTCCCTGGCAAACTTTCTTCTATGTAACGCTGCCCAATATTCGCGCGGCACTGATTGGTAGCGCGCTTTTGTCGTTCACTGTTTCATTCGACGAAATCCCGGTGACGTTCTTCCTCACTGGGCGAGATAACACCTTGCCAATGTACATCTACTCCACACTCCGGCGTGGTATCACACCGGAAATAAATGCCGTCGGAACAGTGATTGTTGTGTTGTCACTCGGGTTAATCGTGCTGTCAGTCTACTTGCTGCGGCAATCAGAGAAAGAATAAAGACCTTTCCGCTTCTGGCCGTTCTCGGACATGTCCGCAAAGGCCAGAACAATTCCGCTATCCCCCTGAATCCAGACATCGACGCTATCAGATAGTCAGTTATTAAACACTTCTGCTATAGAGGCTGAAACAGACTATGGTTCAGGTAAGCAGACATGACTGCAACCGGCCATTAGCGGAAGTTTGGAGAACCTAAAGGAAGCCATGCATTCAAGCCATTGTGGCGGCATTGCAATGGGCATTCAGATTAATCCATACTACAAAAAGGGAGCGGGGACAGAACAGGGTACATCTCCCGGTTTTTTTGATGCTCGCTGAACTCATGTAAGATCGACGGCATGAAGTTCTTTGGTGGGCAAAAAGAATTGAGATTAATGAGCAGAGAGTATCCCAAAGTAGTAGATCGTAGTGGCATATTATCGAGAGAAATCCTCTACTGAGAGGATCTTCCTTCGATTGACTCCAGAACTTTCGTGATTCTGGCTTGGGCGACTCTCAACTCATCCGTTTCTCCGGCCATGAATATCCGCCCGGACGCTCCCATCATTTGAATATCAACGATCGTAGCACCTGGCGCTGCTTTCTCCGCCTCGTTTGCCGCAACAGCGGCAAATAGGGCTGGTGCCATTTCATAGAGCAGAAGTGATTGTCCTGGCAGGATCATGGAAGCATTGCGCATGCGATCCAGAATAATTGCATGCTGATCAGCAATATCTTCGATGATATCCGTGTACAGCGTTACCGGTTGTAATTGGTCTTTTTCTTTTGCCCCGATGCCATCCAGGATCGCCTTACCAGTCTCATGGACTTCATCTTTGTCTTTAGAATGAAGTTCAAGAAGTCCGTATTGGCGTTCGGTAAATAGAATTCCCGGTTCCATATCCGGTGAAGCTTTCAAGGCCAAATCAACGATCCGGTGTATCGCAAGTGCGGGCGCTACCTCTATAATCAGGCTGTGTTCTCCGGCAAATGGCGGGTACCCGCGCGCGCGCGTTGGCGTGCTCATATAGGCCGCAAACTGCGGCTGAAGGTCTTCAATGGGGAGATATACGCGTAGTTCAGTCATTCTGGTTCCCCACTCTCCTGTCAAACAGGATCAGCATGGTTACGATCCAATTTTGGTTTGGCTGGCACCAAAGTTATGCCAGCCAAGTTCATCAGCCTAGGCTTACTTCTTTGCTACGGCTGTAGCGAAGTGGTTACCAAGATCCGGATGCGGACGCGGGATTACGTGAACGGACACAAGTTCGCCTACCTGGCTCACAGTCTCAGCACCAGCTTCCGTTGCCGCTTTTACGGCGCCAACATCACCGTTGATGATGACAGAGACAAGACCGTCACCCACTTCTTCGCGACCGACAATAGTTACATTAGCGGCTTTGACCATGGCATCTGCGCCAGCAAGTGCTGCAACATATCCCTTGGTTTCGATCATTCCGATTGCTTGGTTTGACATAACGTTTTCTCCATCAAGTAGTTAAAGTCGTGTGGTTTATAATATTGTCGTGTTTTCTTTGGCTGCCGCTATTCGTCTTCGTCGAGTGATCCGATAATCAGCGCATCTATAGGCGCCTTTACCGTCTTAAAGTAGCCAGCGGCAACAGACCCTTGTGTAATCATCACCTGCTCGCCCACACCACAACCAAGTGGATCATAGGCAATTAGGACGGTGCCATTTTCTAACTCCACATCGAGCAATGCACCCTGCGGCATGTCATCAATTCGTTTTGTGGCCCAACACCGGCCTTTTACGCGACCTCTGATCATGACGCCTTCCTTTCAATCCTGATGCCCCGTTGCCTCAGCTTATCTTTTGCCAAGGGTGTGAAGCGTACAGCCTTGTTAATCAAAACAACTTCGATATCGTCATTCAGTGCGTCAATTTGACGCTCATTAATAAACCCTTTGTCAAAACCGGTAACTCGGTCTGCCCGCGACGATTCCGCTGGTGACCGTTGGGCGTCATGCATTTGCGATGTTCCTTTATCGAGCTTGAATGCATGTCGCCCTGCTGCCATGTCAGCCCGCGTCTGTTCATCGCGTGATGCCGTTGCGATGCGTTTTACAAAAGCTGCCAACTCCTGATCGTTCGTAATTCTGACTTTCTCCTGTCTTACCATTTCCTGTGTCGATGCCGACGTTGGTGATGTTTTTGCCTGATGTTGTCCCAGTTCATCAGCGAGAACAGAACGGATCAGGGAACGTATTTCGGTCCTTTCCACTTCGGGCTCCTAATTCGCGCCAAGATTACGCAAGGCGTCAACGGCTGCATCGCGTGCATTTCGAATTTCTGCCTCGTTTCCCGATAGATACAGTCGCCCATTGGCTCCAATCATACGGTAATCGATAACTTTGATATTTGATGCTTTTTCAGCCTCATTGCAGGCAATGATGGCATAGGATGCCGGCTGCATTTCCAGCACAAAAAGCGACTCTCCCTCAATGACCATAGAACCAAGTTTGTTACGGTTGATGAGGAATGCATGTTGCGCATCGATACGGGTCAAAATCTCTGATGCCAGTATTTGTGGCTTAAGTGCATCTTCTGGTCGGGCTCCCAAGGTATCGAGAACAGCGCTTGCCGATGCTTTAACCTCGGCTGGCGAGCGGGAGTGGAACTCCAGATAACCGAACTGCCTTTCGACAACCAAGATACCGCCACCCACGTTGGAATGCTTCAAGGCAATATCCGTAAGCGCTTCAATATCCAGCCCCGGTGCCACTTCGATGATCTGAGCTGCCATGTTGGAGCGTGGCAAAGTCCCCCGCATCCAACTGGCGATATAGCACAGCGTCTGCGGTTGGAGCTGATCAATGAAGATGGAGGACCGTAGTTCAGCCATTGTTATGCCTTTAATGCTGCGCGAAGTTCTTCGACGATAATTTGGCGAATTTCATCACGTGAAATATTTTGGGAAGATCCAGCACCCTGAGACACAGGTGAGGATTGTGGTGCTACTTGCGGGCTTCGACCACCGCCATAACCACTAATGCCATCGGCCGGAGCCTTGACCAACGGACCCTTGTGATGAACCTGCGTTGTTGTGTAGTCACCCATGGTTTCTGCAGGATCGTTATTGTAAGCCAACTTGGTCCAGTGCAGCAGATGTTGCGGTCCGATATTTTCACCAATGGAACTGCGACCATAGAACCCGGTTCCAATGGTAAAGGATGGTGGCAGATTCGTAGCGAACCCGGCAGCGCCCTGACTACAAGGCGCGTTAACGACAACCCGATAGGTTTCTACGGCAGAGGCAAAATCAATAGCCGCCTGCGCGTCCTGACTATGAATTGAGGCAGAATGGCCAGCACCGGACATTCTCAGCAGGCCACGCGCCTGGGCAATAGCCTGATCGTTGCTACTGGCCACATAATACCCCAGTACAGGGCAAAGCTTTTCGCGCGACAGGGCCTCATCCACACCAATTTTGGTGATCGGGGCGACCAGAACCGTGGCACGTGTACTGATCTTGAAGCCGGCCTGGCTTGCGATCCAACTGGCGTCGCGGCCAATGGCTTCTACGTTGAAACCACGTTCATGGAAAAGATACTGCCGCAAGGCGTCGGTTTCTTCTTCAGAACACATATGTGCGCCAGCGGACTTGAGGGCCCGGCGTAATCCATCATCCACACTCTGCAATGTAATAACCACAGACTCGTTGGTGCACAAAATTGAGTTGTCGAACGACTTGCTTTCAATAAGGTTCTGCGCTGCCTGTTTTATGTCTGCCGTAGCGTCTACAAATGCTGGCGCATTGCCCGGTCCAACTCCGATTGCAGGGTTCGAGGACGAATACGCCGCCCGAACCATGGCCGAGCCACCTGTCGCCAGCGTAACGTCTGTCTTGTCTGAACCCATATATGCTTCGATCAGGGGGACCGTGGGCTTGCGGACGACCTGAATGATGCCGTCTGGTGCACCAGCTTCAATCGCGGCGGCCGTCAACGTATCAAGGGCATCCGTACAGCATTCAAGCGCTGCCGGGTGCGGCGAAAAGACAATAGCGTTGCGGGTCAACAAAGCCGAAATCACCTTGAAGTAAACCGTCGCGACCGGGTTAGTCGACGGCGCAAGGGCGAAGACAACGCCTGCGGGGCGTGGAATTTCGATAATCTTGCGCTCTTCATCAATGCGCGGGTTAACAAAATCCCAGTTTCGGTAATAGTCCAGTAACCCAAGACTGGAGAGTTCGTTTTTTAGCTTCTTGTGCTCAACGACACCAAAGCCCGTTTCACGAACGGCCCATTCCGCATATTCCGCTGCTTTACTGTGGGCGACACGGGCGACAGCTTCAGTGATCGCCAACGTTGCGTCACGATCATAGCGCTGATAAACCTGTGACGCCCAACGGGCACGTTCCAGAACCATACCCACCTGCGCGTTCAATGCTGCGGGTGAGTCCGTAATATCGATCAGAACTGATGCACTCTCAGTCATTAGGCGACCCTCCGGCGGGTTTCACCGAATACTTCGCGCTGGGCCAATCCAACGGCGACTTCAACACGGCGCAACATTTCCTCACACATTTCCTGAGTCATGAGAATGCCGGGTTTGAATTGCAGAACACTGGGGTCCAGCGTTGAAAATATTGCCCAGACACCATGTTCGTAAAGGTGTCGCATGACAGGCTTGGCACCTTCCGGATCATTGAACTCCAATCCCATGATCACGCCGTTCTGCCTGATACCAATAAAGAAATCGGGATAGAGAGCTCTGATTTCATCCAGACCCGCACGCACATAATCAGAAATGTAAGTGACCATGGAAGCCACTTCCGGTCGCTGGGTGATTTCCAGGACCTTCATGGCAACGATACAGCCGAGTTCAGCACCACCGGCCGTTGACATGTGAGCAAAGCCATCCTGCTTGAGCCATTGCCCCGCCCGCTCATTGACCACACAACACGAGATGGGATACATGCCGCCAGTAATACCCTTACCTATAACCATGATGTCTGGCGTGACACCGTATTTCGTGATGCCCCACAAGGAACCAGTCCGCATAAGGCCCGTCTGGACCTCGTCAGCGATATACAGGGAGTCATAACGCTCGCAGAGCCTCTTGACCTCAGGGAGATAACCCTCGTGGGGCATAGGAAAACCATAGGTCGCTGGAATGGTTTCCATGATGACAGCAGCGACATCACGACCCTTCAGCGCATCTTCCATGGCGCTCAGATCATTGAATGGCACCTGCACAAACTCATCCAATAGATCTTCTGATAGAAAGGTTTTCGAGAACCGCTCATCACCGGCCTTGACCGACAACCCAGAATGGCCGTGGTACGCCTTGACAATGGAAACGATCTTTCGCTTCTGCGTGGCATTTCGGGCGGATTTAATGGCGAGTTCAATCGCCTCGGCCCCGCCAGCCCCATAGATTGTGTATTGCAGTCCCTCCGGTGTGCATTCGGCTAGTTTTTCGGCAAGAGCCGTCCGCGCCAATGCTGGGAAATGGTGATTTCCCATGTCGAAGCGCCGTCCACCAGCATTGAGGACTTCCAGCAATTCGGCATTTCGGTGTCCTAAGTTGTATGTGCCACCATTTAGGTGGACATCAATCAAACGCTTCCCGTCCATGTCGTACAGGTGATAGTCTTCGCGGCGATCAATAACGAGATCGACCCCGGCATCCTGCCAAAATTGGGTCTTATTAGGGTTCCAAAAGGTCTTCGAGCGCTCTAGAAATTCGTCTTTTTGCTGACTCATGATAAGTAGCCCTGCTTTGAATGTTGCTAAGAGTGTAGCAATATAAATATGGCATATGCAACATTAATGTTTCATGCCACTTTAATGAAACTGGACATAAGGTGCGCGAACGATCAACAATCAACCCAGACAGAACCCAAAAGGCGTATTCATCTATGGCGGAAGGCAAGAAGGAGAAACGACGCGAGCGGTTGATCGTAGAAATCACCCGTGATCCCGGCATCCTGATCCGTGACCTGGCCGCAAAGTTCGATGTATCGCGAGAAACCATCCGGCGGGATTTTGACGCCCTGTGCGACGAAGGCCGATTGCAGCGACGCTATGGGGGTGCTGCCTTCCTGCCTGCCGGCAATACATTGAGCTTTGTTGCCCGCAAGGATAGGCACCTGAGGGAGCGCCGCGCCATTGTGCGGCGGGCACACACCCTTATCGACGATGACATGGTCATAATGCTGGGGCCGGGGACCACGGCGCTGTTGTTTGCAGAAGAACTCAGCACGACCTCAAAACGGCTGACCGTTATAACGAATGGTGTGCAGGAAGCGCTCAAACTGGCCAAAAGCGATACTATCCGAGTGATGCTGGCACCGGGAGAGGTGGACCGACAGGAGGGCTTTGCCTGGGGACATGAAACCACTGATTTCATTTCGAAGTTCTCATCCGATTTGGTGGTCTTCTTTGCCGATGGGTTGTCAGCGGGCGGCGTATGGGAAGCGGATTCGAGAACCGTATGGACGGTGCGCACAATGATTGGGCAGTCAGCAAACAAGATGCTGCTGATCGATCATTTTCGGTTCAATGAAACCGGTTTGGAACAAATCTGCACCTTATCCGATCTGGATATGGTAGTAAGTGACCGGAAACCTGACGCGTTACTGCTCAAAGAGCTAAAGGCCAATGGAGTCGCCTTTCACGGCACCTGATCATCCTCAATAGAGTGGCCGAAGACTCTCAAACAGCAAATGATATCGAGCGTAGGCATCGTCGTACTGTGCTTTACAAGCGGGGTCCGGTTCTATTACGCACGCAACAGAACCAACATTGGTCACGGCGGACGGAACATCCGGATATACACCAGCTGCGACAGCCGCAAGGATCGCACCGCCCATGGGGGCAGTATCGGTCAAGACAGGTATCTCCACGGGCAAGCCCGTCATATCGGCACGGATCTGCGTCCACAGGCGACTCTTGGCACCGCCTCCTAACGCCACGATACTTGTCACGTCCACACCGAGACTGTTCAAGCGCTCCATCACATCCCGCATGGCGAAGGCCGTACCTTCCAAGGTCGCACGGGCCATGTGCCCAGAACTGTGTGCCGGCGTTAGCCCATAAAAGCACCCCCGAGCCGACGCGACCCACTCTGGTGCCATGGTCCCGTTCAATGCAGGAAGAAAAGTCAGTTGGTCACAACCCGGCGCGATGATTTCAGCCAAAGAATCAAGTTCCACAAAATCGTCAAGCCTGAGCAGATTGCGTAACCAGGTAAGGGCTCCACCCGATAACCAGCCCGGGTTCTCGATAAAAAAGGATTCGCCTGCGTAGGCGTGAGTTTCAACCAAACCGGTTTTGTCGATAACGGGGTGAGAATGCAAGGCTCCTACGACTTCAGCCGTTCCCAGAACGCAGGTCATTTTGCCTGGTTGTACGATCCCAGCTCCCAATGGGGTCGTAAAATCATCACCTGTTCCAACGGCTACTGGAATGCCTGTTGGCAAGCCACATAGCGCCGCACCCTCGCGCGACAAACTACCTGCACAGGACTCGGCATCTGCGATGTTCGGCAAGTGCCCTCGATCGATGCTGAACAGGTCAAGCAACCATGGGTCAAGATCTCGGTTATCTAGTGAATACAACATGGTTGTTGACGCCAAGCCATGATCCATGACGGCACGACCCGTAAGCTTGTGAACCAGATAGGAAACCGGGAAATGAAAAAGGTGTATGTGCTCAGGATTGGGCAAATTGTGCTGTAGCCAGCGGATCTTTGCTGCCGGATGGGACGCATCCGTAATTACGCCTGTACGGTCCCGTATTTGCTCGACCGGCAACCCTTCAATTTCCTGCTCGGCACGCCGGTCCATCCAGATTAGGCATGGGTAAAGGGGCTTGTTGTTCCCATCAACCGCGATACAACCATCCAACTGCCCGCCAACGCCAAGGGCCGCTACATCAATTGGTGCCACACCAGCGGCATCGAGCGCGCTGGCAATTGTAGGCGCGAGCGCCTGCTCCCATAGAACGGGGTCCTGCTCCGCCCAACCAGGCTGCGGAAAGTCCGGCTGGTATGGTGTCGAGGCTTCTCCCATCACTTCCATGGCAGAGTCTACAACGACGACCTTTAAACTTTGAGTGCCAATATCAATGCCAACAAACATGCCTATATATCCGTCATGAACAAGAAAGAGCTAAGGGGCAATAAGCAACTGAACGCGGGCATCGCGTATCGTCAAACCCAAATTACGGGGCGGTGGACTGTCCACGATCACGCTATCCAATTGAGATATGTGGCAAACTGTGCTGAACAAGCGAACATCATACTTACTGTGATCTAGCAACAAAATTGATTCCGTTGCTCGTTCGATCATTTTTCGTTTAACCGCGCTAGCTTGGAAATCAACGTCTGTTACGCCATCGCTCGCAATACCGCCTGCGCTAATGACCGCCTTGTTAGCCGAGAAGCGATCAAGATACGCTACCGTTTCTTCCCCATAGAGCCCGCCCTCTGTCTCCCTAAACTCACCAGGGCACAACATTACCCGAATACGTGACACCGGCCCAAGCGCATAGGCAGCAGGCAAGCAGTTAGTTAACACTGTTAACTCAATATCACGCGATGCTAGCGCCCGGGCAAAATGCAATGTGGTTGATCCCGCATCGATCATCACAACGTCACCTGGATCGATCAGTGACGCGGCGTGCAATCCGATGCGTTCGCGTTCAGCTACGTGTTTCAGCCGTCGTTGTTCCATGGCAGGCTCACTGGAAAGCGATCTACTTGCCGCACCGCCATAGGTGCGATCCACCAAACCTTTGTCTGTCAGGTTATCGATATCGCGGCGAATGGTTTCCGTGGTCACGTCGAACTGTTCTGCGAGTGTTGAAATTCGAACCGTGACGTCACTGCCCAGACGTTCGAGTATACGTTCTTGTCGCTGCGGCTTGCTCAGTCGATCACTCATGAAAAATCCTACGATATCTCCGCCAACAATACATCAACGAATTCTGCGAAGCCAAATCCACCGGGCTGGCGGGTAATCCACCTAGGCTCGGCGTCAAGCGAGCCTGAAAATTCCCTAATATTAGCTACGCCAACGGAAAACGGGAAGTAGTCGAACATAGGCGCATCATTTGGAGAGTCCCCCACAAAAACACAAGCTTCGCGATGGTCATCCACCTTGAAATTGAATATCTCATCCAGGAAACGCCGACACATTGTCAATTTGTCATAGTCACCGAACCAACCATTTACATGGATGGAGCTGATTTTTGCCACAGCACCTTCTGCCTCGAACAATTGAACGATTTTCTGGACATTCGTATTGCTCAAAGCTTCCACATCCTCACAGAAATCAATGGCTAAATCGGCTTCTCTGTATGCCTGGTCAGACGCAATGCCGGCTCCGGGTACCGCTGTCAGAATCGTATCTGCCAGCCCGTTCAGTTTATCCCGATCCATTTTGCGTTGCGCATCCGACCGCCAGTAGCGTTGCCGCATCTTTTTATTCTGTTTGTCATAGTGGAAGTAAAAGGCGCCATTTTCACCGACCACGCCGTCCACCGGCCACATGCGAGCAATATGGTCGCACCAGCCACCCGGACGACCGGTTATGGGGGCGACGATCAGACCTGCATCTTGTAGTCGCTCCATGGCTGAATAGGCCACAGCCGGCAGGCTTCCCTGCCAAGTGAGCGTATCGTCGATGTCACACAGGACATACTTCACCGATTTCAGTGTTTCTAAAGGGCATTGTGCAATGGGGTTCATTTTTGTCAGTTACCCTCAGATTAAATCTTCAGCGGTCAGCATGCCGCTATCATCGGCCAGATCAAGAAATGTATAACGGTTCCGTATGGTGCGGGCATAAGTGATTGCTTCGCAAATGAAACTACGATCAAGGCCAATGTCTGCGTAACTGGTGGGGGCCCCAGCGTCGCCCAGCGCGGTAGCAATTGTTTCAGACGGTACGGAAATAGCAGAGACCCGTTTAACGACTTCGGGCCAGCATTCTGCCAGACGGGCATTCAATCGATCCGCACCTTCTTCATCTAGGTGTTTGTGGGTAAATTCCTGCCAGCACGCCGCACCGATCGAAGGGCCAAAGTGTGCAAGAATAGACGCTTCATTTATCTTTGTTGGCGATACTTTTGGGACGCCGCCGGCTAGTATGCGTTCCTGTAATCGTGCCATGATCAGAGTCGTTACAGCAATTTGCTCTCCATGGAACGAATCAGGCATGTCCGTTGGCCTCATCATTTCAACATAGTGGCTGATCAGATGCTCACCCTGACTCGCCGGATAACTACCACCACAAATAGTCATGCCCATCCCGGACAGGATCAACGTTCTCGCCAACCCCCCGACGGCCAACATATCGTTGTTTACCAAAGCGCTAGCATTGGCTAATAGAGGTCCTTCCTCGGCCATCAGCAAGTCAAAAGGTAGTGTATTATAGGTACTGTTATATAGAATATGGTTCATTAACCAGTCTGCCTGCGCCATTGGCCGACACACGGAGTCGCCAAGGCCGGATTGGATCATACGTTTCGGCGCTTCGCTAAGAACCTGTAAATCCATAAACACACCTACAGGGGCCACTGTAGTCAGTGATTTTTTGAGGCCGTCAACAGTGATGGCGGCGCTAACCGAAGTGTAGCCATTCATAGATGGTGCGGTGGCAAATACGGCACATTCGATACCATTCTTTGCCGCAGCATATTTGCAAAGGTCGTTAATCGTACCCGAGCCCACAGCAATTATTGAGCCGGCATCGGCGGTGGACTCTGCTACCATATTGGCTGTTTCTATATCAGCATGCGGGTGTGCTGGGAGATTGATAAAAATAGTCTCCCCCAGTTGTGCCAGAGCCTTTTCTACTCGGCCACCAAGAACACGGTGCGTATCCGGATCACTGATAACCGCGAAAGGGCCAGGGAAACGTAGCGCACGAACAACATCAGCCTCTTTGCCGGTTAGGTCAGGTTGAATATGGACCGAGCGGGCTAGAACATCCAGTGCTGGCTGACCCGCGTGTTGGTATCGGCCTGATATCAAATCATCAATAATGGTCATGTTACCCCTCACAAGCGGCCAGTACGTCCCGGCATTGAGATTGGATCGCGCCCTTATTGGGCGAGAACGAGCCATCAAATACAGCGGTTCCAATGGTAAAGGCATCAGCACCGGCACCTGCCAGTGCGCGAATTCGCTCAGGCGAGTCCACGCTGCCCGCCACAATTAGATAACCACCATTCATTGAGCCTTTAGCGGCTCGCACCAGATCAAGCGGATCACAGTCCGTTGCCCTGTACGCCAACAGGTCTACGCCAGCGCATCCGGTGGCCATCATGTTTTCACAATCGCGGGCAATATCGTCGGGCGTACCGCCCAGTTTGGTTGGGTGGCCCGCTGGCTTTCCCGGGAACGGGTAATATTCAGCCCCACAATCTTTGAGTATATCGAGGGCCTGACCTACATCTTGTCCTCCTAAAACACGATCGACGCCCAATTCGGCCGCCACAGCCAGTGAATTGTATATATCTTCAGATGTGGTACTCACAACTTCAATGTAGGAGGTGGCACCAATTTCCCGAATTCGATCGGTTAAAGAAATTAACGTCTGTTTGTCGACACCCACATCCTTGAAACCAATGTGCGTAACACCACATTTCGCAATTGTATCAATAACTTCTATTCCATCCAAGATCGTTTTATCGCCGCGTGTTAACATAAAAATAAAATCCATTGTGCAATCTCCAGCAAGTTGGTGTATCCGAGACGCTACTCTTTAAATGTGGCACTTTCAATAATTATGTTGAACTTCACAAAACGCTGCGTTAACGTCGCCTTATCCGACTGATTAAAAGTCGGCGGTGAACGGGTGAGGCAATCCATTATATCTTGTCTGACGATGTAAGGTTAAATCGCATTTTCGGATCGAAGGTCAAAATATTGCTTTGTGCGGTCAAGTGGCGCGTCGTTACCCGGTGCATCATGATGTAGTAGAACGTAGGCATGTTTTTGTCGAAAATGATTTTCGACAGCCTGGTTTAAATATTTTGGGAGATGAAAATGAGTGGCTTCAACAGAAGAAATTTTCTGCAAACAACAGGCGCATTTGCGCTCGCTGCAGCGCACGGTGGGGCATTCCCCGGCATAGCAAACGCCGCGCGCACCGATGAACTGAATATCTACTGCTGGGAAGGTTACAATTCCGATGACGTCCTTGACCCATTCCGCCGTGAAACCGGTGCAAAGGTTCGTGCCGAGGGCTTGACATCTGATCCGGATGCTGTGAACCGGTTGCGCGCCGGTGAAACCAAGGTTTGGGACCTGATCAACCTGAATAACCCGTGGGCTCGCGAAATGATGTGGCCAGAAGGTCTGATCAAGGAACTGGATCGGGATCGTTTCGATCCGATGTTTAACGACATGATGCCCGCCTTCCATGCACCTTACGAGTGGGCCATGGATAAAACCGGGGAACACCTGTTGGGTATGACCCAGCGTTTTGGTCCGTTCAACTTTGTTGTTAATACCGATAAAATTTCCCGCGCCATGGGTGAAGATCAAGGATTCAACATCTTCCTTGATCCTGCCATGAAGGGTAAGTACGGCATCCTCACATATGATAACTGGAACATTTATCATATGTGTGTGACAGCGGGCGTTGATCCGTTCAAATCACACTCCAAAGCCGAAATCGATGCTTATGCCAAAGTTTGTAAACAGATTTTCAACGGTGCGAAATTGTTGACGGATGATCTGGTTGCCATGAACCTGGCGTTGATCAACGGTGAAATCGACGCTTACTTCACCGGTGGTACCTACACAGCCTCTCCGGCCCGTTTTGACGGTTCCAAGCAGGTTCGTGGCATCACGCCTAAATCCGGCCCCATGAATGGCAAAGGCGGCATTGTGTGGATTGAGCTTACCTCATTGGTGAACAATCCTAACCCGTCAACCATCGCCGAAGACTTCCTGGCCTATGTACAGCGCCCGGAAGTTTCCAAGAAGGTGGCGTTCGCAGAAGGCACCTACAACCCTGTAACCCAGATGGGTTCCAAGGAAGTGATGGCGCAGTTCAACAAAGATGAGCTAGATGCCATTCAGTGGGATACGCTGGAAGAGGAAATGTCAAACTCGACTGATTACGATATCAATCCCGACTATGCGGAAATGTATGATATCTATTCAGCAGCCAAGCGCGAGCGGGAAAGCTAGATCGCTCGCCTGCGAATTGATTGATAAAAGAAAAGTACTGTTAATTAAGATGACGCGACCCAGGGGGTTTGATGAGTAGTGAAATAAGCGAACCTGTTCTCCAGCTTCGGAATATCGTCAAAAAATTCGGTGATTTCACCGCAGTAGACGATATTAATCTCGATATCGGGGATGGAGAATTTTTCACTATTGTCGGACCCTCTGGTAGCGGCAAAACGACGATGATCCGTATGCTTGTTGGCATGGACCGCCCCAGTTCGGGGGATATTATCCTGCGTGGGCAACGGATCAACGATGTGCCAGCTAACAAACGACCGACCTGTATGGTCTTTCAGTCGCTGGCATTGTTCCCGCACAAAACTGTGGGGGAAAATATTGAATTTCCCATGAAGATTGCTGGTGTCGAACCTGGCAAGCGCCGCGAGCGTGCTGACGAGTTGTTGGCTCAATTGCGTCTGCCTTTGGCGTACTACTCGAAAGGCGTCAACCAATGTTCTGGCGGCGAACGCCAACGAATCGCGCTGGCGCGGGCATTGGCTTATGACCCCGACATTCTATTTTTTGATGAACCACTCAGTTCACTTGATTTCCGCTTGCGCAAGACGCTGGAGAAAGAACTGAAAGATATCCACCGCGAAACAAAAAAGACCTTTGTTTACATCACGCATTCGCTGGAAGAAGCCATGGTCATGAGTGATCGTATCGGCATCATGAATGCAGGTGAAATGATCCAGGTCGGCACGCCTGCGGAAATCTATGACGCCCCACGCAACAAATTTGTGGGCGAATTTATGGGCGAGGTTAATACCATCGAAGTTGAGCGCGTAAGTGAGAAGCATGTGCGCTCTTTGTCAGATGGCACAGAATTTACCGTGGCCCGCGAGCCCGATAATTTTGAACGGGGCTACCTGATAATTCGCCCCGAAATCGTCAAGATCGGTCGACCGGCTGAGGATCTACCGAACAGGGTTCATGGTACGGTGTTTAATGACTACTCACTGGGATCACGCATCCAATACCAGATCAGGAGTAAATCTGATCAATATCAATGGCTGGTGGAGCGATTGCAGGACGAGCCTTATGAAGGAAAATTGGATGACGAGGTCTACATTGGCTGGCAGTCCGAAGATGCCATCCTGGTGAGCGATTGAGTGCGTTGAAATTATGGTTATTCACTTACACAGAACAGTTTCTGCACAGCCTAGAGGATACCATCAGATATGATTAGATGGTTGATGCAGCCGGGCGTGCGAGCCGCCGTGCCAATCTCAATTCTTTTGTTGCTTGGGTTTATTGGCCCACTATTGATGGTTACCGGTTACAGTTTTATGCCACCGCGTACATTCTCGCTGACCGGCACGCCGACGCTGGCAAATTTTATTTCGATTATCAGCGATAGCTACTACATTTCTTTTCTGTGGTCGGTAGGTTTGGCTGCCATTACTGTTTTAATCCTATTAGTGATTTGTTATCCGGTATCCTACGGTATGGCAAAAATGTTTGGCCCATGGGCCAACCTGGTTACCATGATCATTGCGGTGCCGTTACTGGTGTCTGAAAACATTCGATTGTTTGGCTGGGTCTTGTTCCTGCTCAAGAACGGTATTGCCGACGGATCCTTGCAATATCTGTTTGGTATCCATCTACCCAGTATTCTTTATAAGGTTCCAGCTATTATTCTCGGTCTGGTTTACGTCTACCTGCCATTCATGCTGTTTCCACTGGTTATTGGACTTTCCATGGTTCCCAATGCGGTTAAGGAAGCCGCATTCGATCTGGGTGCATCTCGCTTCCAGGTGTTCCGTGAAATCGAAGTGCCGCTTGCCATGCCCGGTATCTTGATTGGCAGTTTGCTGGTGTTTGTGTTGGCGCTGGGTTCTCTGGCCGAGTCAAAAATTCTTGGCGGTCAAGCCGTTATCATGATTGCCGACGATATCGAGTCTGCATTTACCTTTGCCCAGAACTGGCCGAAGGGAGCGATGCTCTCATTATTGCTGATATCATCTTCGGGTTGTCTCATCTTCTTCCTGTTCAAGCGGATTGATCTCGACCGCATCATTGGTCGTCGGTGAGGGTGTAATGCAGGCAGGAAAAACCAATTTTGCAAAACCGCTGATCCTGGTTTGGACAGCATGCATTGTGATATTTCTTTATACGCCGATGGTATCTGTCGTTTTGGCATCATTTTCCAGGAAACGGTATTTCAGTTTTCCAGTGGAGAACTGGGACACCCGTTGGTACGAAAAAGCCTTTACCTCCCTTTCGGTTCGCGACTTGCTATTCACATCTTTCAGCGTTGCCGCACTCGTCACTATCTGTTCCGTCGTGCTGGCCTTTTTCGGCGCATTGGCCTTTGCCCGTTACGACTGGAAAGGCCGCAAACTGTTTCAGAAAATTGTTTTGCTCCCTATCTTCTTTCCCCAGGCGGTTTTGGGCCTGGCGTTGCTGTTGTGGTTTTCAGAACTGGGTATCATCACAAGTTGGGTGACCGCCGTTTTTGCCCACATGATATGGATTACACCCATTGTTACACTGATTGTATCTATCCAAGTCTACAGTTTTGATCCTGCACTGGAAGAAGCTGCTATGGATATGGGCGCAACACGCCTGCAAACATTACGAGATGTGACCATCCCAGTCCTTTCGCCGGGCCTGATTTCAGGTGGCGTTTTCGCCTTCCTGCTTTCATGGGGGAACTTTCCGTTGTCGTTGTTTACAACGGGCGCAGATCAGACCGTGCCGGAATGGCTGTATGCCAAGATGGTGTCGGGATACACGCCGATGGTGCCCACATTGGGCTCTTTGATGATGGCTGGTGCGGCGATCAGCCTGTTTGTTATGTACATCCTTTATTCACTCTACAAGATGCGCCAGAAGCGGCGATTTGCTGCATAAGTTGGTATTGCCATCAGTGACGAATGAAGATCAACGACAATCAATTTTGATATAAGGAGACGATCATGCTGACACCAATTTCCGGAAAATCAGTCATTGTAACGGGCGCAAGCAAGGGCATCGGAAAAGGCATTGCCCGTGTTTTTGCCAAACACGGTGCTAACATCATGATTGTTTCACGCAATGAAACGGATGCTGAGGCTACAGCAAAAGAACTGAGAACGTTTGGCAGTGGTGATGTGTCAGTCTTCGCTAGCGATGTCTCCGACTGGGACTCACAACAAGCCATGGCATCGGCCTGTAATGATCGTTACGGCAGTATCGATGTTTTGTGTGCGAATGCTGGTGTCTATCCTCAGACCCTTATTGAAGATATGGACCCATCCGAATTCGAAATGGTTCTGAATACAAACATCAAGGGCAATTTTCTGGGTGTGAAAGCCTGCCTACCGTTCATGAAGAAAAATGACTATGGACGAATTGTTCTGACGTCATCAATTACTGGTCCAATTACAGGTTTTCCGGGGTGGAGCCATTACGGCGCATCCAAAGCCGCTCAACTGGGGTTCATGCGCACGGCCTGCATTGAAACGGCAAAATACAACATTACCATGAACAGCGTGCTACCCGGTAACATTGCGACTGAGGGCCTAGATGACCTGGGCGAGGATTATCTGGCAACGATGGCTAACTCCATTCCATTGAAGCGGCTGGGTGTGGTTGAGGATATCGGCTATGCCGCGCTGTTCTTTGCCTCACAGGAAGCAAATTACATTACTGGACAGACTATTGTGGTTGATGGCGGACAGACCCTGCCTGAATCGCTCGAGGCCTTGGAATAACCTTCGGAGTTTCCAAAAAACCTAATTCGTTCACAATGAAAGACACCGCCATGCCCTGGAAAACAGCCTATCGATCGCTCTACTATCAAGGCGCACCAGAACCGGAAGACCCTGAACTGCTTCACCACGAAACGGCTCTGCTGACGATCGATATTCAGAACGAATATATGGACCGCCCGACCCGAAGCAGCCTTAGCACAGACGAGCAGGCCACCTATGACCTGTGGTCCCCGTTTCATGATCGTATGCATAGTACGGTTATACCGACCACACAGAAACTGCTACGCGCCTGTCGTAACAGCGACGTGGAAACCATGTTCGCCCGCATCGCTTGTCTAAAATCGGATGGACGGGACCGCTCCTTGAGCCAGAAGAAGCCGGGGTGGAACTATCTCCTCATGCCTCATAAGACACATTCATCCCAGTTCATTGACGAACTGAGCGCTGAAGATGAAGAAATTGTTGTGTGTAAGACCACGGACAGTGCCCTGACCGGCACGAACCTTCGGCTGGTCCTGCAGAATATGGGAATCAAGAACGTCATTGTTGCTGGTATTTTCACCGATCAATGCGTTTCATCCACGGTTCGCAGCCTGGCTGATGAAAGCTTTAACGTTATTGTCGTCGAAGATTGTTGTGCTGCTGGTGATCATGAATTGCACGACAAAGAGCTCGAAGTGATCAACATGATTTATTGCCACGTCATGTCGTGTGAAGAGCTTGCCGGGCTAATGGGCCTGTCACTGTAAAAAAGGGAGAAGACTGTGACGACTGCACATGGTAATGAGGGGCAAGATGCCCTCTTACAGCGATTGGAAAGTGTGGCGCATAAGGCATCAGGCCTTGTTGACTCTAACGTGGTATTAACTCCTCGACTGATCAATCATTCCGAAAATACAACATATCTACTTAGCGACGATGCTGGCACCGAACGAAAGATCCTCCGTATACATCGCATCGATTACCATTCACCCGCGGCCATCAAGTCAGAGCTGACCTGGGTTGATGCTCTGCGCAACGAAGCAGGTGTACACACCCCGCAAATCTTGCCTGGCTGCAGTGACGATCGAATTCAGTTCATCACCACAGATGATGTTCCTGAGGGGCGACAATGTGTGTTCTTTGAATACTTAGCTGGCGAAGAACCGGATGAAGACAACCTGTTGCCATCATTCCCCAATCTTGGCGAGACAACTGCCCGTATGCATCGCCATGCCCGTAACTGGACCCTGCCGGATGGCTTCGAGCGTTTCCACTGGAACGTGGATACCGCTTTTGGCGGTGCCCCTCACTGGGGGCACTGGTACTATGGCCCAAACCTGAATAATGAACGAAACCAGTTATTCACCCGCCTAGTTTCATGCATGAGCGATCGTCTCAACAAATTTGGAACCGCACCCGACCGATATGGACTGGTTCATGCAGACATGCGGGTGGCGAACTTGCTCATCCATAATGGCGATACACGAGTTATTGATTTTGATGACAGCGGTATTAGCTGGTACCTGTACGATCTTGCGACGGCGCTTAGCTTTATCGAGGAACGCCCCGACGTGCCGGACCTGATTGGGGCGTGGCTGGAAGGGTACCGACGGGAAGAGGAAATGTCTCAGGCGGAAGAAGATGAAATCCCAACATTCCTGATGCTTAGACGTATGCTAATTCTGGCTTGGATGGGCTCGCACTCGGAAACGGACTTAGCTCAGTCTCTCGGGGACGAGTACACCGACGTGTCCTGCGACCTGGCAGAAATTTACATGGCTAAGTTCGGCTAAGTCTAATTATCGATTTGGTGACGGTACTGGCTCGGCGATATGCCCATCCAGCGTTTGAAGGCACGGGTAAAGGCACTGAGTTCGGAGAACCCGAGTAAAAAGGCAATCTCGGTAAGTTGCAGGTGGCGTTGGTTCAAATACGACAACGCCAGTTCTTGCCGTGTACCCATAACCACCTCCTTGTAGCTCTTGTTCATGGATTCCAATCGGCGTTGGATCGTCCACGATGGCATGTTCAAAGCATCAGCGGTCTGTTTCAGTGTGGGGCATCCTTCGGGTAACTTGAGCAGCAGGAAGTCTCTGATCTGGTCATAAACGGAATGAGGCTCGTCGGACTGAAACCCTACTTGTCGGAGGCACTTGATCAACACTTGCAATAATTGTGGATCCGTTGTCGGCATATTGGTGTTCAAGCTTTCCTTTTTGAACAATAATGAATTGGCCCGTTGACCAAAAAACACAGGTGCCTGAAAAGCTTTGTCGTGGTCACGCCAATCCTGGGGCTGCGGATGTTCAAAGTGAACCTCTTCAGGAACCCACGCTGGCCCAAGACAATGATGAAAAATGTTCAGGAACATGCCAAGTGACAATTCTGCATCCTGCCTGCGTTCGAGAATGTGACCATCAAAGATACGGTAGTTGAGGCTTAACAGCCCCCGCGATTCTGTCAGAGATAACTCGGTTGATTGCTGGTGATAGGGAAACAGATTGACAAAATTGAGCAATGCATCGTGCATGTTCTGAGAATGGATCGCGACATAGCTGATTAACCCCAGTTCTGTGGCACCAAATTGTTGGCCGAACCAAAGGCCGATATTGTCATTTTTTGTGGCCTTGGCAGCAGTCTCGAAAAGGCCACAGTAAGATTTTAAGCTAATATTTGTGGTTGGCCCAATATCTTCAGGATCAATACCTGCATTACCAAAAATACTGTCTGGGTCCCCGCCGTTCTGAACAATAAAATCCTGGGCACCACTGGCGGCGCTGGCCAACACACCAGTGCCTGCAACGGTCTCGCCGTACGTGGGGCTTCTATGGAATTGCGCCATGAACCTCTACTTTGCACTCATTTCCAGCAAATCCGACACTGGAACAGT